>Ga0255769_10002238_pt1 | contig 20929 bp, 35 predicted proteins | sample 041ome_9_FD_179637 | JGI IMG/M metagenome (GOLD analysis project Ga0255769, IMG submission 179637) | Coastal salt marsh microbial communities from the Groves Creek Marsh, Skidaway Island, Georgia - 041413US metaG (version 2) | ecosystem: Environmental > Aquatic > Marine > Intertidal zone > Salt... | reverse complement strand
TTTGTATCTGAGCAGTATCTCCGGTTGCCAATTGTGCCGACAGCCCTCCCCCGCCCCTACGGAGTACCCTAGTGCCGCTTTTGAGCGATTCCGCAACAAAGACTGTTTAGATTCCGGCCTAGAATTCGAGAGAGTGAGTGACTAGACAGTACCCGCTAGCACCTACCTAGAAACTGCCCAACACTGATTACCTACTGCCCGCCACAGTTTCTGGATTGATACCCGCCCTATCCTTTGTACATACAAACTACTGTACAAAAATTATACAGGGAACTTTTTCTATGAATCGTTGTCAAAGGATCATGCGGCGCGGAAATCGTCGCATCGGTCGCGGGATTCCGATACCCGTTATTTAACATAGCTAGTTAACGCGGTTTCTTTGGAGTCTCGCGATTGATCAATTCTTTGTACATACAAAAAAGGTGATTAATCATGACTACTCAAAAGCAAACACTTTCTGTCGAAACTATCGCGTCAAACTTCTCGCACAATGTCGTTAAGCAATTAATGATTAAAGAAAAGGCGGGGCTGGTTATCACTGATCAGATTCGAATGATCATTGGCATTAAACCAGTCGCGGAGCATAAAGGATTGAAGGCGGTTGAAAAGGTACATATCACACCCGAAACAATCGAAATCATCCAGACTGCTTACACTGACGCGACAGGGGATAAAATCGCGGAGTCTACCCAATCGCAATATCGAACCTACATCGGCAAAATATTGCGAGCGATCAAAGACAATAAACGCGATTTAGTCGAGCAAGCGTTAGACGGGTGTAATTCCCCTCAAAACGTATATAAACGACTCAAAAGCCTGTTAGACGACAATTCATCTAATGGAGCTAATGATCCCGCCAGTAAGAATGATGCGAGTGAAGCGCCGGAATCATCGGGTGAATCAGTAGATAAACAAACTACTGTCGATGACTCAAAAGCTTCTGTATCAGGATTCGATTGTACTGTTCGCGGGTGCAGTGACGACGACTTTATCGTTGAGAAACTGTACTTGAAGCTTTCGCGAGACGGCGGTGCTTTCGGGGTTCGCACTATCGCGAAAAAGCTTGAAGCATATGCGCAACACAAAATCGCGGCGCATGCGCTTTTGAACACTGACAAGAAAGCAAGTTAACGCGACTGGATGAATAAGCCCGCTAGCGAGTGATCGTTGGCGGGCTTTTTCTTTGTACATACAAAAGGAAATTACGAAATGATGATATTGAATTACGAAAGCAAAAAGCAGTTGAAAGAATCAATTGGTCAACCATTGCGATACACCGAGACTTCAGTGTTCGGTAATGAGTATCGTCCGACTGGTGTGATCACTGGTTCCAATCGTCCGCAATTGCGCGAGGGTACAGGCAAGCGCGAGTTCTTTGCGTCTGTTGTGATGCGTGATGGTGTGATCGCGGAGGTGAAGTGATGGATGAGTTCTATCTTGTGGCGATTGGATTCGTTGGTGTGTGGTGCATCTTTTGGGGTGTGATTGCAGGTCTGTGTGAATGGGTGAACAGGAGAAACTAAAATGTTCAAAGTGATTGTTCATACATACGAGGAGGGTGGGTGTTTACTCGTTAATCGTGTGTTGAATCTTGAGGATACCTTGAGTGAACTGTATTGCAGGGGACTCGGTGACAAGATGGGTGAGTTCATGTTGTCTAGGTATGATGCGGGTGAGTCTGAGTGGGAGTACTCATACGATCCGTGGACTATTGTGATCAGTGAGCTTGATGGCGCGGAGACGATGGATGTTTGATGATGATAGAGTGGAGCGAGAGCTTCTGAGGCGGGAGTTTCACCGCAATGAGATGGACACTGAAGTGTGGAAGCATAAGTTTCCTGATGTGTCTTTTACTGACAAGGTGATTGTCGTGTTTGAGGATGATTCTGCGATGGTGTTTAGACACTTGTATCACGATGATGCGGTGTTGTATGACATCAATTGGGAGTGTGTAAAGGAGTGTTATGATGTGTGACAATGTGGTGTATCAGTATGTGCCATGCGGATACGACTATCGTGAGGTAGAGTCTAAGTGTGGTACGACTGGGATTCATGGGGAGCTTCTGTTGTGTGACTCTTGTGAGCACACACGGGAGCGTAGAGAAGCTGACTCTGATGCTGACAATGCGTGGTTGCGTAGTGCAGGTTGGGGGGAAATGTGATGCGTGAGTATTATGTGTTGTGGGTAGGTGGTTGGGATCTTAAAGAATCCTTTGACCTTGATTCCATACTCGATGAATACAATGTGTGGAAACATCGTTGCAGAGATGTAGAAATTGAAGTAATTGATGTTGAGATGTAGTAGGGAACTTTTTAGGCAAATCCTTGTCTAAGTATTATGCTCGTTGAGAAACGCCATGATTTTTTTGTACATACAAACTGGAGAGTAGTATGAAAGTAGAGTGTAAGTTGTTTGATCTTAAGGATCTGACTGAGGGTCAAGTGTCGTTCATCGCTGAGTCGTATTTCAACGAAGCGCAGGAAGACTTTGATGGTGGGTATATGTCGTTGGCTCGTAGTAATTACGGTACGGCATATGAGTTGTTCATTATGATGGGCGGTTCTGAGTGGTATCAGTTACGCGCCAAGAAGTGTCAAGATCGTTTGGCAGAAATTGAGGAGATGAAGTAATGTTTAAGAAATACAATCCTGCGATCAATGCGTACATGCAGGAGAATCACGAGCAGATGTGTGACGGTATCATTGCCGTTGTGTTGACCATCAAGATGCCTCATTGGATGTGGCCTAAGATGATGGATGATTATCGTGCTAACAAGGGTAACTCCCAATACTTGTTCGGCTTCAAGCGCAAGACGTATGAGTATCTGCGAGACTATGGTGCGGAGTTGTACGATGATCTCATGGAGTTGTGGATGACTCCCAAGAAGGAACTTGGGGGTACTGTTCAGACCAAGGATGGGGCGATGATGATGCGTCTCTTAGATGTGCCGGGACTCGGACTAGCTAAGGCAGGCTTTGTCATGCAGATGATGTTTGGTCGTGTTGGGTGTATGGATGTGCATAACGTGCGTAGGCTCTACAAGGTTGACATCAAGGATGTGACGATCCAGAAGGGTGTCAAGTCGGACTCCAAGAAGTTCGAGAAGATCATGAACTATGTCAATCTGTTCACTGGTAATCGTACCACGCAGAAGATCTGGGACTCATGGTGTGAACAGGTCATGCATAACAAGTGTAATCGTGGGCGTTTTGCATCTGCTGATGATGTGTCTCGTCTACATCTAACTGTACTAACAGGAGAGTAATATGAAAAAGTTTGTGTTTACCGTACCGTACAAAGAGACGGTAACAGGACTGACCACGTTTAGTGTAGAGGCTGAATCTCTTGAGGAGGCGACAAACAAACTTAACAAAGAATCGCATATGTATTATTACGATTCAGAGCAACATTCTTCAGATGACTACGAGGAGTTTTGGGGTGAGTTATCATTAGAATATGTAAAGGAGGAAGATAAATGAAAGAGCTTAATCATTACGAGTTTCAAGTAACTGTTGTAGTTGCAGGCGAGACTAAAGAAGAAGCATACGATCATTTGTTTGACGAGCTACAATACCTAGCATCGTTAGATAATCTTGTGTTGGGTTGGTACGATGAGGAGAATGACCAATGAAAGGTGTATTAGTTGATCCGTATACACGGACGATTGAGAACGTGGAAGTAGGTGACTGGACTGACATCCAGAAGCACTTGCAGTGTAGGTTCTTTTGTAGTGGTGGATACGATGAGGGTGGTGATGCAATCTATGTGAACGATGAGGGATTGTATGAGGAGACAGAGTTCTGGTATGCACCGGATGTGTACCCTTACCCTTATGCAGGTCGTGTGTTGTTCCTTGGTATTGATGCGGGAGGTAATTCCAAGGATGCATGGCTTGATGCAGAGGATGTTGCGGACATGGATCACAAGTTCATGACACGCGATGAAGTGAGTGTAATGGGAGACCTAGGATGATTGGTTATAAGGATCAGTACCTCTATCATGGTACGCATTTTTGGTGGGATGAGGATGACAATGAGTACATCCTGTGTGCAACGTGGAAGTTTGAGAAGAACTATCCTGATATGCCTGACTACTGGCATTTGGAAGACCTAGAGGTCGAGCAGTATAACGGTAAGTATGATGATAATGGACTGGATGTGCGTAATGGTACAAATGTCTGGTGTGATGTTGAACGTGATGGATGTCCTGTCGCTGACATAGTGGAGGTAGATTACTCATGAATCATTACACAACAGACCAGATGATTGAGTTCATCAGGGAGATTGACCCTTTAACTGTAGAGTTTGATGGTTATGATGGGATTCTTGAGGCCGCATCTGTGCGATTGTCAACGCAGTCACAGCATATTGACTTTTTGCGTGGTCGTCTTGCGTTGGCAGAGCATGTGATTGGTGAGTTGTATCTTATGCAGAGGGAGTATGAAGAATGAGTGATAACACACTGATTGCAAGTATATTGGAGTATGTTCGTGATCACTACATACACTTTGATTGTTACCCCGCAGATGTTGAAGTCGAAGGTAAAGTGTACAAGTGGGATGAATATTGGGAATTAATTAGAAACGAGAAGGTATGAAGAATGACAATAACTTTTGAGGATGGACGTGTGCGTCTTGAATCGATAGTTGTAGACTATCTGGATGATAGGAAGGGACTATGCAAGCGAAGTATACACCGGAACAAATGAAAATATTTGTTGGCATGTGGAATAACGGACACACTGCCGCTGAAATAGCTGAGAAGTTGGGCGGTTCGATCAACTCAATCAGACAATTTGCTTGTCGTTACCGCAAAAAGTATGGGCTTGAGAAGCGTGAAGGAGGACATGCTCCGCCTCGTAAAAACTTTGACAAAGCATGGCATGGTGTGATACCCTGTGGTCACTGGATGGTCACGAAAAAGTGGGGTTGAATATTTAATGGATACTTTAATTACATCAGCTATCTTGTTGATTTATGTGGCATTATTAATTACATCTTTTCTAAAGAAAGGAGATGATGAATGAGATGTGTTGCATGTAACTGTCTGTTGACAGACTTTGAGGCGACAAGAAAGTCGTCAGAAACTGAGGAGTTCCTCGATCTTTGCAATGATTGTTACAATCCGATACGCGATCAAGTCAAAGCAGTTGAGCGACATGACCTCATGAGTATTGATGACATTGTTGACACTGAAGATTATTCATGATACACTATTCTCTCTAGAGTTATCTAAGAGATTACTTTATTATTATTATCTTTAGAGTCTTTGTATCTACAAAGGAGACTACAGAGTATGGGTGATTTAGAAATTCCAATTGAAGAGTTCTCTCTTGCGATGGAAGAACACAACAATCACATTATGTTGACAGACTGTTGTGAAATGATTTATCGTTATGGTCTTCATCGTGTACTAACTTCTCTTGCGGATTACTGTTGCGATCCTAAAGAGTCTTATGCACTGATGGTGTTGAGTAAGTACTACAAGGAGAACGAGAGTGGCTTTTGTAAAGATGCACCTACCATGCAATGATTGCGGGTCTAGTGATGCATTGTGTGTAAATGATGACGGATGGACTCATTGCTTCTCCTGTGAGGCACGTAGAGCACCTGAGTCAGACGATTGGGCAGAGCGTAATAGTGAGGTACTGATGCACGCTACAACATACGACAGTGAGCCTATTGGGGCTTGGAACAATGACGACTTATACCGAACGATTATCGACAGAGGTATCAGTCGAGACACCGCCAAGGCGTACAAGTGTATACGTGATGGTGAAGATGGTGTGACTATGTTTGCGTACACAGATGCCAAGGGTAATGTGATTGCTGAGAAGGTACGCTCGCATGACAAGAACTTTTTTATCAACGGTAACTGGAAGGACGCACAGTTCTATGGACAGCACCTGTTCAGTAAGGGTGGTAAGTTCGTTACGATTGTTGAGGGTGAGTTCGATGCGATGGCCGCGTACCAGATGCTTGGGTCTAAGTATCCCGTTGTGTCAGTACGCAATGGTGCAACCTCTGCCGCCAAGGATATACGCAAGCAATACGAGTGGTTTGATTCCTTTGACAACATCGTTATCTGCTTTGACGGCGATGAAGCAGGGCAGAAAGCGGCATCACAGGTAGCAGAGATCTTTGGTGGTAAGGCCAAGGTGTTCAAGCACCTCGATGGCATGAAGGATGCGTGTGATTATCTTCAGCAGAAGAAGATGAAGGAGTTCTCCGACAAGTGGTGGGCATCTGAACAGCATGTACCTGACGGGATCATTGTGGGTAGTAGTCTGTATGATGATGTGATGAAACCTCTTGCACCTGCTGATTGTGTGTATCCTTTTGCAGGGGTAAACGATCTGACCTATGGTATACGCAAGGGTGAGCTAGTCACTATCACTGCAGGATCTGGACTGGGTAAGTCACAGTTTGTGCGTGAGATTGTGTGGCATGTACTCAACAAGACTGAGGACAACCTAGGTCTGATGTTCTTGGAGGAGTCAGTGCGTAAGACAGGTCTATCATTGATGTCTCTTGCGGCTAACCAACCACTCCACTTACCAGACACAGACGCAACCGATGAGGACAAGACTGATGCGTTTAACAGGACACTCGGTACTGACCGTATATATCTGTTCGATCACTTTGGTAGTACCAGTGTTGATAACATTATTAGTCGAGTACGATATCTTGCCAAGGGACTGGGCTGTAGTTATGTATTCCTCGATCATATTAGTATCGTGGTGTCTGCTCAAGCCAGTGGTGATGAACGCAAAGCAATAGACGAGATCATGACCAAGCTACGTATGCTTGTGCAGGAGACAGGCATTGCTTTGATTGTGGTGTCACATCTCAAGCGTCCTGACTCCAAGGGACATGAGGAAGGTGCGGCTACATCTCTTGCTCAACTGCGTGGGTCTGGTTCTATCGCACAGTTATCTGACATGGTGATTGGACTTGAGCGTAATGGTCAGGCTGAAGATGTGCAAGAGCGTAACACTACCCGTGTGCGTGTGCTGAAGAACCGATTCAGTGGCACAACTGGACCTGCAGGTGCATTGCTGTATTCTCGTAACACTGGTAGAATGACTGAGATTAATGAAGAGGAGTTGTAATGAGGGTATTGGTACTCGACATTGAGACCAACCTTGCACACGATACGATATGGTGTTGTGGTTGCCACTATGACAACTACACCTCTATCTACACAGATGCTAAGCACGTACAAGCATTAGTAGATAAAGCCGATGTAGTGGTAGGACATAACATCATAGGGTTTGATGGGCCAGTGTTGTCACGGGTTTGGGGAGTCAAGATTCCCCTCTCCAAAGTCCACGACACTCTGGTCATGTCAAGGCTATGGAATCCACAACTGGAGGGTGGTCATAGTCTACGTGCATGGGGTGAAAGGCTCGGTGATTTCAAGGATGACTTCACTGATTTTGATGGTGGTTACACTGATGAGATGGCTGACTATTGTATGCAGGATGTCAACGTAACCGTGAAACTGTATGACAAGTTGTCAAGAGAACTCAAGGACTACGGTCACTCTGTTGATCTTGAACATCAAGTTGCACACATCATGAAGAAGCAGGAAGACAATGGTTTTAAACTCAATGAGAAAGAAGCTATCTCTTTGTTGGCTACGCTTAAGGATAGGATGGCTTTTATCACTGACCACTTGCAAAATATATTTCCTCCGATTGTGGAAGAGCGTTGGTCAGAGAAGACCGGCAAGCGTCTCAAAGACGGGGTTACCGTATTCAATGTGGGGTCAAGACAACAAATCGCACAGCGTCTTCAGGAGCGTGGCGTTAAGTTTACTAAGAAGACTGAGAAAGGCAGTATCATAGTTGATGAGGGTACACTTAAGGGGATTGATCTACCTGAAGCACAACTGATTGCTGAGTATCTGATGATACAGAAGCGTGTTGGTCTGCTTGATTCATGGATTGATAGCGTTAAGGATGACGGTAGGGTACACGGTAGGGTGATCACTAATGGTGCTGTGACTGGACGCATGACACACCAGAAACCAAACATGGGGCAAATCCCTAGTGTCAACAGTGAGTATGGTGCGGAGTGTCGAGCCTTGTGGATTGTAGAGGAAGGTAATGTTCTCGTTGGTACTGACCTGAGTGGCATAGAACTACGATGCCTAGCTCATTACATGCAAGATGATGAATGGACAGAGGAGTTATTGAATGGAGATATCCATCAGAAGAACGCTGATGCCGCAGGCATTACGAGACCGCAGGCTAAGACTCTCATCTATGCAACCCTTTACGGCGCGGGACCCGCAAAGATTGGTAGTATTGTCGGGGGAGGTGCGCGTGAGGGGCAAGAGGTCTTGTCGCGCTTTTATGCTAACACCCCTGCGTTATCAAGACTTATGGAAAAAGTTAAGAAAGTGGCGAGCAAAGGGTACGTACCCGGGTTGGATGGTAGAAGAATCATTGTTAGATCTGAGCATGCCGCGCTCAACAGCCTCCTTCAAGGTTGCGGGGCTATCATTGCAAAGCAGTGGTGTATTGAAGCACACAAACAATTCAAGCGATTTCGCTTACCTGTGCGACAAGTTGCATTTGTACATGATGAAATTCAAATTGAAACATCGGAGAGAGATGCTCAAGATGTTGCAATGTGGATGACTACTTCTGCGACACACGCAGGAAAAGTCTTGGGGTTTCGGTGTCGCGTTGATGCTGAAAGTAAAATAGGTAACAATTGGTTTGACACACACTGAGTAGTTGTGTTATAATATATGTTCAATTACTTCCTACGGAGAAAAGTATGAGTGATTTATTTAAGATTCAGGACATTGAGTTGTACTGGCCTAGTCTGTATGAGGTGAATCCAACATCTCAAAAGTATCAAGTTGACTTGGTAAACCTCAACCCTAAGCAAGTTGAGAAGCTTGAGAGTCTGGGTGTTGATGTGCGCACCAAGGATGATGAGCGTGGTTTCTTTGTGACATGCAAGTCTAAGTATGAGATCACACCTTACGATACAAGTGGTGAAGCTTTACCTCGCAATATCAAAGTAGGTAATGGCTCCCGTGGTACTGTGATGGTTCAACCATATGCATGGAAAGGACCGACAGGTAACAAAGGTGTCTCTCTTGGTGTCAAGAAGCTGATCGTCACAGACCTTAGCGAATACGTTGAGTCTGATGATAAGTACGAGGATGTAGAAGTACTTTGATCGCACTGATTGATGGTGATATCCTCTGTTACCGCATAGGATTTGCAACACAAGAGGAGTCTCAGGATGTGGCTATCAGGACGATGGCCTCGTTCCTTGAAGATTTAGTTATGTTTGATCTTGATGTTGGGGAGTGGAAGACTTATCTAACTGGCTCATCCAACTATCGACATGACTACGCCATCACAGCACCTTACAAAGGTAACCGTAAGGGTGAGAAACCTACGCATCATGGACTGTTGCGTGAGTATCTTGAACTATCATGGAATGGTAAAGTGTATGAAGGGATTGAGGCTGATGATGCTATTGCAATTGACGCAACAACATATGGAGATGAAAGCATCATCGTGTCTCTTGACAAGGATTTCGATCAAGTGCAGGGATGGCACTACAACTTTGTAAAGAAGGAGAAGTACTACGTTACAGCCGATGAGGGACTGCTTAACTTTTATATGCAGTTCCTTGTTGGTGACCGGATTGATAACATCATTGGTGTCAGGGGTATTGGCCCAGTCAAAGCACGTAAGTTGTTAGAGGATAAGACAGCGCAAGAGATGTTTGATGTTTGTGTTGAAGAGTTAGGCAGTGAAGAACGTGCAATAGAGAATGGAATCCTTTTGTACCTACAAAGAAATCCAGATGAGATATGGAGTCCGCCAAGTGAAAACGCAGTCAGCTAAATCTAAAGGACGTAAGCTACAGCAGTGGACCCGTGATCGAGTACTGGAGACGTATCCACATTTGGAGGAGAATGATGTCAGAAGCACAAGTATGGGTGTTAGCGGCAGTGATCTTCAACTCAGCCCTTTGGCTAGCAAGTCTTTCCCGTTCGATGTCGAATGCAAGTCGCTTGCGAGAGTTGGAGTCTATCGTTATGTTGACCAGTGCAACAATCGAGGCGATGCACAGCCGCTTGTCATCGTTAAAGAAAACAGAAGAAGACCACTCGCAGTCGTTGACGCAGAGTACTTCTTTGAATTACTGAGGAATCAGAAATGAAACACATGGTCATACCTGACACGCAAGTGAAGCCGGGACACCCGACAGATCATCTGCGTTGGGCAGGAGAATATGCCGTTGAGAAGAAGCCTGATGTAATTGTGCATATTGGTGATCACTTTGATCTACCTAGTCTCTCTACCTATGATGTAGGTAAGAAGTCTTTTGAAGGTAGACGCTACATCAATGACATCAACTCAGGTGTTGAGGCAATGCAAGAGTTCCTTGATCCTATTCGTAAGGAACAGGAGAGACTCAAGCGCAACAAGGACAAGCAGTGGAACCCTCGTTTAGTATTTACATTGGGTAACCATGAGTATCGTATTGCTCGTGCTATCAATGCAGATCCTAAGCTAGAAGGTCTCATGTCGTTTGATGATCTGTACTTAACAGAGATGGGATGGGAGGTCTATGATTTCTTACAGCCTGTGGTTATTGATGGTGTCTGTTACAGCCATTATTTTGTTAGTGGTGTTATGGGAAGACCAGTAAGTTCTTCTAACGCACTGATCAACAAGCAACACATGTCTTGTGTCATGGGCCACGTACAGGATCGTAGTATCTCTTACGCTAGACGCGCTGATGGTAAGCGCATTACGGGATTGTTTGCAGGTATCTACTATCAACATGATGAGGACTACTTGAATCCACAGACTAACGGATCATGGTCTGGTATTTGGATGTTGCACGAAGTGATTGAAGGGACGTTCGATGAGATGCCAGTGTCTATTAATTATTTAAGGGAGCGATATGCCTGACTTACATGATATGGCGCGTGAGTATCAACTTGGAGGTACACACTACACCGACAAAGATATACAGCCTTGGGACGCAATGCAGTCATGGATGACTGAGGATCAATTCAAGGGATTCTTAATTGGTAATGTGATCAAATACATTGCTCGTTTTCAAGACAAAGGTGGTGTATTAGATTTGCAAAAGTGCAAACATTATCTTGACAAACTGATTGAAGTATGGTAAAATAGATGTTTACGCTTGAAGAAATTAAGGATAAGCTCAAGCAGTTGGATGAGGTAACTCTGATGGAGACGTTAGAGATTACCTCAGAAGACTTGGTAGATCGGTTCGCTGATCGCATTGAAGAAAAACAAGATACACTGGAGAATGATTTCGATGACTCAACACCTTGGGATAACGATTGATTATGAAAGAGACAATCGCCTTAGTGATCAAGCAAGTACGCTCATGCGTGACTACTATATGCTTGAACATGAAGAGTCTCCTCAGCAGGCTTTCGCACGTGCGGCAGTGGCCTACTGCTACGGGGATCTGGATTTGGCACAACGTATTTATGACTATGCCTCAAAGGGTTGGTTCATGTTTGCGTCTCCTGTCCTTAGTAATGCCCCAGAACCGAATGGAAAGGTTAGTGGGTTGCCTATTAGCTGTTTCCTTACTTACGTGGGGGACAATCTTGATTCTCTTATTGAACATAATGGTGAAGTAGCATGGCTTTCCGTAAAGGGCGGAGGTGTGGGTGGGCATTGGTCAGACGTGAGAGGAGTGAGCGACAAAGCTCCGGGACCGATCCCATTCATGAAAGTAGTGGACGCTCAGATGACAGCGTACAAACAGGGGAAGACACGGAAGGGAAGCTACGCGGCGTACCTAGACGTAAGCCATCCTGATATTGAGGAGTTTATCTCCTTCAAGGTAGCGACTGGTGGTGACATCAATCGCAAATGTTTTAATCTTTTTAATGCAGTGAACATCACTGACGCTTTTATGGAGGCGGTAATCAATGATACAGAATGGAACCTTACAGACCCAAGTACAGGAATTGTCAGAGATACAGTCAAGGCTCGCAAACTTTGGCAACGAATACTTGAAGCTCGCTTCAGAACTGGCAGTCCTTACCTTAACTTTATCGACACAGCCAGACGAAGTTTACCAGAAGCTCAGAGACGGCTTGGACTCACAATTATGGGTAGTAACCTCTGCAATGAAATCCATCTCGCAACAAATGAAGAGCGCACAGCAGTCTGTTGCCTCTCATCAGTCAACCTCGAAAGATACGACGACTGGAAATCAAGCGGCATGGTTGGAGACCTTATCCGATTCTTGGACAACGTGCTTCAATTCTTTGTTGACAACGCACCAGAACAATTATCAAAAGCTGTTTACTCAGCTTACAGAGAACGCTCAGTTGGCCTCGGAGCAATGGGCTTCCACGGCTACCTCCAAGGCAAAGGGATAGCTTGGGAATCTTGGCAGGCCGCTAGTGAAAACTATCAGATGTTTCAAGAGATCAAACAACAGGCTCAATACAGTACGTACCAGTTGGCTATGGAGCGTGGTGAATGCCCTGATGGTAGGGGTACAGGTGTGCGTAACATGCATCTTCTGGCTGTCGCTCCTAACGCTAACAGTAGCATCCTATGCGGTTGCTCTGCCTCTATTGAGCCTCGCATATCTAATTGCTTTGTTCATCGGACGAGAGCAGGATCTCACACGGTTCGTAATCCATACTTGGAGGACCTACTAGATGAGAAAGGAAAGAACACTAAGAAGGTATGGCAAAGTATTCTTGAGAATGAAGGCTCTGTACAGCACTTGGAGTTCCTATCCGACGACGAGAAGGCTACATTTAAGACAGCATTTGAACTCGATCAGGGGTGGGTTGTCGAACACTCAGCCAAAAGACAAGAGTTTATATGTCAGGGGCAGAGTGTTAACGTGTTCTTCCCATCGGGTACTGACAAGGCTATTGTCAATCAAGTACACCTCAAGGCGTGGAAGGAAGGGCTTAAAGGACTATATTATTTACGCACGACTGCAGGTGTTACAGCGGAGAAGGTTGGGACTAAAGTAGATCGTAATGCCCTGAAGGACTTTGAAGATGAGGTATGTGTATCATGTCAGGGGTAACTAAGATACTGGAAAGAATTGAACTGGTCAAAGACGTAGACCCTTTCAATAAACAATTATTAAATGACGCATACGACACAATCATAGAACTGTCCAACAGACTGGACACACTGGAGAGACAAATATATGAGCTTGCAGGAACAGAGCAAAAGTTATAAACCATTCAACTACCCTTGGGCTGTTACGTATGCCACGGAGCATGAGCGTATCCATTGGATTGAAGATGAGCTAGAGTTACAAACAGATGTATCACACTGGAAGTCAGGCGCATTATCGGAGAGCGAGAAGAACCATATCACCCAGATCTTGCGGTTATTTACGCAGACAGACGTGGCGGTTGGAACAAACTATCTTGAGTATTATATTCCCAAGTTCAAGAACAATGAGATTAGAGCCATGCTCACAGCCTTTGCTTCTCGTGAGTTCATCCATCAACGAGCATACGCCTTACTCAATGACACTCTCGGACTACCTGAAGAGGAGTTCACATCGTTCTTAGAGTATCAGCAAATGTCTGCAAAACTGGAGTTCATGTCCGATATTGACGTAAATAGTGTACATGGTACAGCACTTGCAATTGCACGATCAGTATTGAATGAAGGTATGAGTTTGTTCTCAGCATTTGCGATGCTACTGAACTACCAACGCTACGGTAAGATGCCGGGTATGTGTACTGTTGTTGAGTGGTCAGTACGGGATGAGTCACAACACGCAGAGGGGATGGCTAAGTTATTCAGGGAGTATTGTAATGAACATCCACGCATCGTTAATGACGATTTCAAGAAAAGTATTTACGAGATGTTCCGTACTGCAGTCAAACTTGAAGACAAGGTTATTGATCTTGCGTATGAGATGGGTGACTTGGAAGGTCTCACGGCGGCAGATGTCAAGCAGTACATTCGTTATCTCGCAGACAGACGACTATTGCAACTTGGTCTCAAGACAAACTGGAAGGTTAAGGAGAACCCTCTACCGTGGATGGAGGAGATTCTTGGAGGTAGCTCTATGAGTAACTTCTTTGAAAAGCGAGTGACTGATTACAATGCACATGGACTAAAAGGAGATGATTGGGGATGGTAGTACAATTTAGTTGGTGGCACGTCTTTGGATTATCTGTTGAGTCTGTAGAAGCACAGCCTGTATATGGACGACAACGTGGAGAATCAGAAGAGGACACTACAATTTATTTCTTTGATGGGTATATATTCAACATACCATTTTTAAAGATTATGGTTGGTAATGTTTACGGACTTGCTGACGACTGAACCACCCTCCAGTGGATTGCCCTCTTCGGAGGGCTTTTTTTGTACACTACAAAACTCCGGGTTCAGTCATTAAGTCTTGCAATCCTTTGTTCTTCAGTAATGCAAACATATACCGCTTCTCAAATTCTTTAACACCAATGTTCTTACCGATGAATACTTTCATTGCGGCAGAGCGTCCTGCTCTCATGGTGTCTTTGAATACTCTATCCTTTAGCGAGTTAGGTAGAGTCCTCCAACCCGGTGCGCTAATCATATCTTCAAGCATAGGTGTCACCATCTGCGCTGAGATCTCACGTAGCTGACCTAGTTCATTATTGTTAAGCTTCATATCTGTTTTAATTGTTCTGTCAATCGGAGCATAAGCAACGCCAAGGGTAGCTAGTTCTTCTTGTAAGGCTGTCTTGTCCACGTCATCAACAGTCTTAATACCATCCCATACATCAATAATATCTAGCTTACGTGCCTCACCATAGATGCCATACATTAACGGAAGCGACTCTCGAAATCCGGGAATTCGCTGTTGTAGTTTTTCAATGACTGATGTTGCTTGTCTATCCCATGCCTTACCACTTGGTGCATTCTCTGTGTCCATTGAGATAGCAACTGAGTTAAGGAACGCACCGTAAGGTACAACAACTCGACCAAGGTTAGCCGCAATGTTTTGTAGTTCTTGTCCTGAGTTACCCGTTGCCCCTGCTGTTGCAAGGTTGACAATGTTAGACAGTCCCTCCATGAAAGACTTACCCATAATATTCTGAACTAATGATCCATGTGTAGCACTGATATACTTTTCCCACTCATCAATGTTAGGATCTTGTGCGTTCTCAAAGTACTCATCCCACAAACGATACTGGTCACTCATCAAACCAAACACAGTAGAGAGAGGCTCGATCTTACGATAAGATATCCACTGATCTCCAACACGTATTGAGAACTCAGGGATTCCATTAGCTCTCCATGCCTCACGCTCAGCAGGATTTTCAGGCATCTTACCTGTAATTAACCCTTCATCAAACATTGAGTATGCTGTAACAGCCGCGCCAAACCCTAGAAGCTGTCGTCCCATAATCTCACTGGTATCCATCTTCTCATAACGGGTAGGGCCAATGATGTTACGCAGTTTCTTTAACTCAGAAGCCTCGGCTTTGTTCATGTTAAGCTTGTCACTTAACTCAAGGAAACGAGAGCGTTGAGCATCATCTAGTCTACCTAGATTTGTTACGCTAGTTGCTTTCTTATAGAACTTCCCTGCCATGTAACCTAAGCCGGGTACAAAAGTTACACCTTCTTTGAGAATGTTGTATGGAGACTTCAGGAACGGGATAGCGAATACAAGGATCTTATGTTCAGCACGATACTTTTGCATCTGCCGTGCCGCACCAAATAACTCTTGTTGGAATGCGTTAAGCTTGGCGTAATCTTGTGCGCGATACAGAGCAGACAACTCACCCATATCTGCATCATCTTTACCTTTGATAAACTTCCATGCTTTCTCAGACTCATCAGCCTTAGCAAGATTAACTCCAATGAGCTTGTTCCATTCAGCTAGAGGATCACCCTTAGTACCGTTGTCAGTAATCTCCATTGCTTTACGGAATGCAAGAGCGTTGTACTTTTGTCTACGGAATACAGCTTTCATACCCTCATCAAGGGCAACAATAATACGGGTAGGTAACCGAATAAAGTCTCCACCAAAACGACTAGGGATACCTTGGTTAATATAATCGTATCTGTCTTTTAAGAAAGCATTCAACTCACGAGGACTAGAGTCTTCTGTTAAACCTGCGTTTCGCAACAAAGCACGTAGTTCTTTTTCACTAAGACCTTTAGTAAAGTCAATGTCAATTGGTAAGCCATTTTTCCACCCCTTAACTAGAAATGGTACAAACTCTTTGTATCCTTGGATCGCACCAAACAGCATGGCTCCTGCGTCTGTAAGCGATTCCTTACCTACTTTAGTAAATGGACCCCCTTGCACTAACCCTTGCGATAATCTAACTAAAGGCATCAGTACAGACTGAGTAACACCGGAGACAATCTGAATTAACCATGAGGCAGGGTTAGATAACAGGCCTGACACAGCAGTCTCTGCAACAGAATCCATAACAATATCACTTGCAGTTTTCTTTCCTGCTAACTCACCTCTTGCGACTGCATCAAGATACTTCTCTCCTACTCGCGGCCCCATAGAGTCAGCCATCTTTTTGCCTTTCATGAAATCAGCGAATACGCTACGGCAAGTTTCCATTAAATACACCTTGTTCCGAATAATTCTGTCATACGAGCTTTAGTACGCTTACCTTTAGAATCTAACCCAAGAGCTTGCTTCACCCATTTAGAAGCATTCAACATATCTGAACCTTCTGTTAATGCACCACTAAGTTTAGCGTTGATCATTAGCGCAGGGACTGAGCGAGCAACGTGCTCATCGTAGATTGCTTTTGGTATTGCATCAATTGAGCCAAACTCCTCTATTAAATCTTCATATTCTTGAGATTGTCTTGCAACAATTTCTTGAACATCTTGTTGAACTCTAGCTGATCCCATAATTTGAGTAGGTCCGATATCTCCACGCTCAGCCGAAAGAATAAAATCTTCTACGTACTTACCTTCTTCCTCAAGACTTTCAATCCAACGTCCTGCCGCATTAATACGAGCTTGTCTTGTACCAGAGCCACGAGTATCACCACGTCCTCTTGCCACATTAGCACCATAACGGAGCTTGTTAAGTGATTGGTACAACTGAGCCGCATAGTTACGCACTGGTCCTGCAGGAAACTCAAACTCAGGGAACGCTCCTTCTTCTACTTTTGTAGTCATAGGAGAACCCGGAGGTTGATCTGGAGGAAGATACTTACGAGTCACCATACGAGGCCCAAGCGCACCAGATTGTAGTCTCGCTTTTTCAGCCCACTTAAGATTTAACTCATCTGCTGTCTGTAATGGAGACACACGAGCCGCACCAGAGCCTACAACTCTGCGTTGCATAATGTCATCCATTGTAAACTGACGCTGAGGCATGGTAGGAACAGGCTCAGGCTCACCTGTAACAGCGCGTTGAATGACCTGCTTAGTGTCTTCTGATATTTGTTCAAGTGTTTTTGTAACAGGAGTAGAAGCTACTGGTCTTGTGACTGCAGGGCGTACAAAGAAGATTGGCTGTTCTGCCGCTTCTTGAGCAACATCTGCTTGAGTACGTACCGCTTGCTGTATTGGAGTCTTAGGTTTAACTTGAATGGTTGATAGCTCATCAACTCTTGCTCTACTTGCAGGAGATAATTTATCTATTTCACCTTTGCGTAAGTTTTCAAGATCAAGTCTAGCGGCCTGTGCTTCATCAGTATTCTGAGCTAACCGTTCTTTCAGACCTTTGACTTCTTGTTTTGCTTCTTCTAAATTTTTAGCAACCTTAGACCCACGCTTTGGCTTAGTGCGCTCCATGTTGTTAATTTTATTTTCAAGTTGAGCAACTAATGATTCTGTTGTTTTACGATCACCAGACTTAAGAGCAGGCTGTGCAAGCGGAGTTAACTCTTCTTCAAGTTTTGTAAGGGCAAGCTCTGGACCTACACTCAGTGGCTGTGGCTCTGCAGTTTCAGCTACTCTTACTTGAGGAGTCACAGACTCAGCTACATCTTCTAGTACACTGTCAACAGCGTCATCCATTTTCTCAGGAGCAATAGGCTTAGTAATATCAGCCGCTGTAATTCTTGACAATGCACCACCTAATGCACCACCAAATACACCACCAACAGTTGTGTTGAGTAAACGACTGTCTCCAAACTCTTCATAGACTGGAGCAGTACCGCCGTAGAGCACACCTGCTGTAGCACCTCTAGCCGCGCCAGTAGCAAGTTTACCACCAATAGCAATAGGCTTTAAGAATGCGGCAGGGATTGTAATAGGATCAAGGATAGCACCAACAACATAACCACCATAACCCGCAACAGGATTCTGTTCTAATTCAACACGGTTTTGAAACTCATCAATGTAGTCTTCTTGTGTTGGCTCACCGCCTAATCCAGTAAGCTGACCAAGCCCTTCAATGGTCGCCTCAAAACCTTCGCCTAGTTGGTTAAAGAATACATCACCAGAAGATTTCTCTGGTAATAAAGATGCTCCAAGCTGAAGTAGCTCGGCATCAATCTGTTGCGGAGTGTAGTTGTCAGGAAATGATACTCTTCCAAGAACCGGATGATTGACTACAATAGCCATGATTTTTTCCTTTAACCTGCCGCGTCTTCAAAACCTTCTTGATTTGGTTTTAACGTACCATCAGAATAATGTGTCCTGCCGTATTGTCTGTCCCAGTCAGCTTTAGCTTTTGTATTTCCGGGGGCAGTAGGACGAGCTTCTACCGATGTGCTAGGTTTTTGTCCTTCTTGCTGTGATTGGTAAATAGTGCCGGGATCTACAGGAGTAGGCATGTAGTATTCTAAATCTCCTATCCTAACTAACTGATAGAACTTTTCATCTTTTCCTGCACCAACTTTAACAAACTCTTGTCCACGACTTTCAATAGTTAGGTCTTTGCTTCTATCAATTTCGATAGCACCTTGAGGTAATCCCTTATCATCAACTACTTCTGCGTCAGGCGGTAATTGCATGTTAGGAACAAAGATTTCTTTACCGTTTTCATCAGTTTTCATTGTACCTGTTGTCGCTTTGTACTCAAACCCTGTGACTTTCTTTGTCCGTTGAGTCAATGGATCAAACTCATCACGTTGTATTGGTACACGAACAAGACCAGTGGTTTCTCCTGCTTTCTTTTGAGTTGCTGTCAATTGAGCTTCTGCAAGAGTTTGTTGTTTCTTAGCTGTGGTTAATTGTGTTTCTCGTAATGTAGCTTCAGACTGTGCGGCAAGCTCTTCACGATTCATCTTCTGAGCTGCTTGCTGTCCCATTTGCTCTAACTCAGAAGGAGATGTTAAGACTTCTCGGTCACCTGTTTCTTTGTTGTATTTGACTTTAGCTTTAACAGGAACATAGAATGTCTTACCATCAATTGTAACAGCTTGAGAAATAGTTTCGTCAACACGCTCAAACAATCCTCGTTTAACATCAGCCTTAGAAGCTTCTGTTTGTTGAGTAGCATAAGCCGCTTGAGCTTCTGAAGTTGCACGTTGTTGCTCAGATGTTCTGAACTGATCAGCACGAGACAGCAATTGCATAGCTTCATTAGAGAACCCTGCTTGGTTAAGCATACTTGCCGCTTGAGTCATCTGCTCAGGGTTAGTCATGTCAACACCTTGCAGTGCTTGTTGTAATCGACGTTGACGAGTAACCTCTTCAGGCTCTCCTCCAAACATACGAGCTAATCCCATTCCAATTGCGCCACCTGCGCGTTGAAAAGGATCTTGAGTTCGTAAGACTTCTTGTGCTTGTTCGCGTCTACGCCTTGCCATGATTTGCTCAGGAGAAGCTCCGAACATTCCTAATACTTGATCACGTTGTGCCATAATAAATCCTACTGATAAAATCTAAACTGATTAGGCGATGTGGTTGTAAACAATGAAGGTGAGTTCATGTAACCTGTTGCGGCAGTTCCAAATCCTGATCCGTATGTTCCTGCTAGCGGGCCAAAGCCTGATTGAGTAGGGCCAAACGATGTTGGAGGAGGACTACCGCTTACCCCTTTCCCCCAAGGTAACCACCCAAGACAGAACCAAAGAAGCCTGCATTCTGACCACGTTGTTCTTGTTCAATCTGCGCTTGCGTCTTATATGGATCAAGTTGCATAGTACCTGAAGCATATGCCGCCGCCGCACGAGCAGTCTCTGCATCCAAACCTTGAGCAAGTAATGATTGTTCTAAGCCAGAAATACCCATACCTGCTTGCAACATACCACCCGCCATTTGCTGTAGTTGTGCTTGTTCACCAAATGCTTGCTGACGAGACTGAGCCGCTAGCTGTGCAAGAGTTTGTTGTTGTGCTTGTCCAAGTCCTAGCGCATCAGGATTAACCATACCAGAGCCTGCGCCAAGTCCTTGAGATTCTCCTGCAAGTCGTAGACCTAAACGTCCACCACCAAACAACCGTGACTGTAATGCTGTAGCCTGCTGTTCAAACTGTGGTTGTAACAAAGCCGCTTGTTCACCAAACACCTGTTGCGCTCTTGCCGATGGATCAAACGCCGCCGCTTGCTCAAACATACTTCCTGCACCGCCAAGGGCAGAGCTAAGAATCTGTGAGTACGGTGCAGATAACGTAGTCTGATACTGTCCGTCACCTAAGTATTGACCAGTACCTGCGCTAGTAGTAACTGTAAACGGATTGAATACAGCTTCTTTACCTAACTCTCGCGCACGAGCAACGGCTTCAGCGGCAGTACCTGCACCACCTTTTCCAAATAAGGCGTTAGTGATACCGCCTACGACATTACCCATTTGTATATCTCCACATAGGTCTATCTACCCCGTCATCACACGGGAGGGTTTGTACATATTGATAACCAATAGACTGTACGAACTTCTCCAACTTGGGGTTGTCAGTCAAACAAAAAAACGGTTGTCCATGCATCATCTGTAAAAGTCCATGTACTTGTTCAAATTCTTTCTTAATACTTGGTGTCCCCT
>Ga0255769_10002227_pt1 | contig 21033 bp, 27 predicted proteins | sample 041ome_9_FD_179637 | JGI IMG/M metagenome (GOLD analysis project Ga0255769, IMG submission 179637) | Coastal salt marsh microbial communities from the Groves Creek Marsh, Skidaway Island, Georgia - 041413US metaG (version 2) | ecosystem: Environmental > Aquatic > Marine > Intertidal zone > Salt... | reverse complement strand
GGCAGAAATATAAATGGTGTATCTGTGCTCTATAAAGACATGTCTGAAGCGATAATTGGGAATACATTTTTGCAGTGTGGCAGCGAAACACAAGCAATCAAGCCAGGCGGTTATGGTGAATGTGCCCGAACGATACAAAGCGTAGATGCAAGTTACATAAATTCGTTTGGAGTTGAAAAATGGACCGAAATTGTTAACGATCAACTTCAAAAGTTGAATCAAATCAGTTTCTGTGAAGTACTCGGGTTTTCCTATTGATTTTTGACGAAATTAATCTCTAGAGGTTCAATGTCTATGCTTGTTGGATCTGCGTTAAAATAAATGTAGTTTATTTTTTCATATAGCTTTCGCATACTTTTTACATCCGATCTTATGAGATGACTTATCTCTGTAGAAGAAATGTCTTTGTAAATAATTTTTTGGGGGACGATAAAATGCAATTGCTCGGCGTCATCAGCGCCAAACTTTATATTTAATTTTGCATTTAGAATTATCCGTTTGCTCATATTTTCAATCGTAGCAGACACTCTAAAGGCATGGACTTTATCGTTCAATAAAACAGATTTTATTACAGGTAGACGAAAAATAACGTGGCTTCCATTCAGCCTCTTTTTTGTGCAAAATCCCACTTCGTAATTTTCAATGGCGCATACAGTTTCTACTGTTTTTAAGTTATCGGATTTTAGAAACCCATCAGCATTTGCTGGATGCGTTGATAGTGCCATAAAGAAGATTAAGAGCTTTGCACTGTCTAAATACTTGTTAGATTTCCACATATGAATTCTTTTTGACGCGTCTTAGGAGTCCCATATGAAGATCTTTTGCTTCCTGTGAGTCATACCGGAATAACTTACCACCAAGTTTTTTTTCAATTTCTAGACGTGAAAACGTCAGTACTGCCGAGAATTTTTCCTCAACTTTTTCTATGTTGCTAATTGCGTGTTTCACATCTTTTGCTTCTAGGTACTCGTTTTTCAAAGCAGCTTGTAAACGTTGAATAGAGTCAGCTTTTACCTGTGAAAGTGAGTTACGCGCAGTATTCGCTAGAACTTTCACTTTTTGTATCGCAATTTCAATATCTTGATCACTTGGCCTGGGTGGCTTGCAATTAATTATATTTGGCTCTGTGGAAGTAATCTTTAGTCGGTGCTCTTTAAGAACTTCTTTAATATGGGGTACGTATTCTTCGCTCCCGTACCTTACACACACATTTTCTGAAGTAGTTCGCTCTTTCATTACCTCTACATATTGACCAAGCTTTCTTGGCCTAAACTTTATCCAAACGGTAACTGTCTTAAAGATCTGAGAAAAGTCATTCAGTGTTATTGAACCTTCAGAGTTTTTTATGAAGTTCTCAATTACATCATTCATTCGCTCCTTTGCACTGGCAATATACGAATTTTCCTCTTCCTTGAGACGGATCACATTTTTGATGCCTGCTTTGCTTTCTTCTGATTTTTCTTCAGACATTTCCCTATCCTGTTTTCCCTTAACTTATTACAACGTTGCTATTTTGACAAAGATTTTTTAACCAAAAACTAGCCGAAATAGTGCGTAGCAGTTGCTCTTGCTTGGTAGAATTGAACCCTCTCTTTTGGGTAGAATCTCGTTAATTTTAGCCACTATTCTTGTTTGAGTCTCTAATGTCATAAATGTTAAATTTTTATCAGGCAGAATAGCACTACAGGCTTTCAGATCTTTTTTGCCTTGCATGTCCATCGCTGACAGCGATTTATTTATGATGTGGCTGGGTAAGTCTTGTATGTCAGTCTTAGTCATTGGAGAATTGCTTAAACCCATTACGATGCCGCCGGACGAAAATATTTTCGCCATGTTTGTCGTGGGCGTCAGCTCTTTGGATGCGGCTGCATTTGAGAAGCTTAATAACAATGGATCGTTTGGTTTACTTTCCCACGCCATCGTCTTGAGAGGGATAATTGAAAACAGAATAGGTAATGTGATGAATTTTGAGAAACGCATGTTTTATTCCCGATGCAGAACTTTAGAATTACAAATTTGGTAAAGTTTAACGCCTATTTTGATTTGAACTTTCCTACTGCGCAGGCAATGCAATTCCCATACCAATTTAATGTTTTCATGAACTCAGAAATTTGTATATCATTTTGGCTATACATGAATTGTGGCAGGTAGTTAGCATGCATTTGAGAGCACATATCAAAATACAGAACGGACAATATTCAGAGTGGGAAGCTTTTTTCCAAAGTTATCAAGAGATGCGATGGCAATTTGTTGAAAACGAAACAATCACAAAGTTGAGTGAGAATGAAGCTGAAGTGACATTCGACGTAAAAGATATAGAGGGTCTTACAGAGTTAAGCGCTTCGTCGGAAATAAGGGAAAAAGAAACACAATTAGGGATAGTAACTACCCTGTTATAGAAATATTGAAAGCTGGTATGGAATTTGCTCCACGGTCCAAGAGGAGTTAAAATGAACATTTTTCAAGTCATTATTCCATTTACATTCGTCGTAGTAGCATTTGTGCTTGGTCATTTTGTATTTCCTGCATCAGGATCAGGGATATACATGCCTGAAGCCGTCGTTGATTTGCCTCCTGCAATTACGCCTTCTGAGATGGAGGGTGTTGATGCACAAGACATCGATCCGGAAACTGGTCAAATACTTCCTGATAAATACAATTATCTCAAAATTGAAAATGTATTTTCGGGGCAATTAGTAGATACTGATGCTCTTTTCAGCCTTGAAGTGGCATTACTAACCAAGCAACCTTCAGTGTCGTCCGATTTATTTATCGCAGCACTTTTTGAAATTGAAGCAGAAGTTGTTGCCGCAATTACGCCAAGTGTTTTAGACGTAAAGAGTAGCGACTTGACGACGCCAGATGGGCGCACGGCTCTTTCAAACAAAATACGTGAAACTGTGAACGAATTCCTTGAGAAAGAGAAAGATTTGAGACCAGCAATTACCGAGGTTTTTATAATTAATTTCAATATAGTTTAAATTGGCACGCTGTTTGCTGAATTGCGTTGTAATTGTCCAGAGGATAGATGATGAATTGTTTAAATCTTGGGAAAAAAAGTTTGCGCACACTACGGTTTGATTTTGAACTCACAGTTTTCAACAGCACCGACGAACAAAGTGATGATAAAGTGCTGCTAACCCATACCTTGTCTCAACCAGTGGCGAACCAGTTTCCGCACAATCGGGAAATAGAGGAGAACTCAGTGCTCTTTACGGCTTACCCATAATAAATTTACGATTGCATAGACCATAGCGCACACGGCGGGGATTAGAAGTATGTCTTGGGTGGTTTGTACTGGCAGTGATGCCATGTAACGTACCAAGAGATTTATCGCGGCTAATATTAAAAAAAACAATATTAAGCGTACGCGTATTTTGGCACATCTAGCACATCGACGGGTCAAAGTATGCTCTCGTGTTGCTTATTGGGTAAAAAAAACATAACTTCATATTATGCAAGTTATGTACCAAACTCAAGACGATGTTACGAAACCCAATAACTTAGCTCCTACAATAGGGGCTGGCTTCGATGGATTGTCGCCAACTAGTGTTCGGAGATACCCGCAGAAGGTGGCGGAGACGACCAGCGTTGGCAATGAAGTTTATGGTCACAAGTTGATATATAGCCCTTATTTGGCTCCATCTCATTTAATCGTTGAGCAAAAGGCTAACCAAGCTAATCTGGCTCCCATATATATGCAAAACATAGCTAGAACGAAATATGCGTCTATTTCGCAGGTGCAAAAGCCATCAGATACGAAAGCCTTAAGTGTCTTCACTTAAGAGAGAAAATCAAAACCGCTGTATTCAAACGAGCTGATTTCTTTGATAAATTCTACGTGTTCGAAACTTTCAAGTGTCCAGCCGTTTGCCCGGCTATTCGTAGCATGATTTTTATAACTGAACACAAACGCGCGAAAATTTCTTCGAGCGAGCCCAAAGTCAAATTGTAGATTTTTTAAGCCTTTGCTTGGATTAGAAATTGCAGAACCCCAAGCGCGCTTTTTACCAGTACGACGGAAATTAACACGATTGTAAACGTAAGATTTGAGTAATTCATCGGCTTCATCAATGTTACTTTCAGACAGAACCCTAAGATAACCCTCCGCAATGTCTGAAAGCATATCAGCGGTTACTACAAGATAGTATTTGTTGAGATGCTCAGATAATTTTTTTGTGAACACATCTAACGGCAAAGTCGCGGACATGATGAACTTCTCGGCTGCAATCGCAGCACACACTTCAATCAAGAATACGGGGCAATACCTGTTCATTTATCCATAACTTAGTTATACTATCTCACTCCAACCTTGATGTAATATATTGATATATTCAATAGCATTTTCCAATGTGTTTTTGTCATCTTTTCCAACAGAAGAGGAAATGATCTGCTGACGTACGTGTTCGTATACTCTGAACAGATTTCGCGCAAGTTCACCGCCAGATTCAAAATCAAGGCATTTTTGGAGTATGTAGATGCGCGACAGGGCAAGTTCAAAATTTTGCTCTTTTTCTTCTGGAGACGGGTCTTTTGCCAATACATTCATAGCAGCTAAAAGTTGTTCCATGGCCAATTTTATCGCCAAAGCATTTTGCTCTGTATTGCCTACGTTATTTTCCTTGGTCATGCTGTAATGCTGTCGTGCGAGTGAAATGTTCATTTAGTATCCTCCGTCCATAGAAGAACGTCTCTAAATGTATTTGTTTAGTCATGTTGTCAAAAATTTGGCGAAAGAAATATCGTTAGAAAATAATCGCGTAATCTAACAAAATTAAAAATCTATAAATCATTGATAGTAAATAATAAAATTATTTTGGCATTCTGTTTGCAATTCGGTTCACGGAGGAATTCTTATGATTTACGTGAGTACTGAAGGTTCAAATTTCTTAAGTAACATGAAGGCAACCATGATTGCGCGTGGACTTGATTGCGCTGCGTTTTCAGCAGCTGATTTTGCCCCAAGCAAACCTACAAATAATGTATTTGTTGAAGAAAAAGGACCATCCGAAAAAATCCTAGGAAATAACGATATATACACGTTTTTAAAGCGAAACGGTTTCAGCCGAGCTGTATTCATTAAACTTAATTGTGACACTTTCAGCGTACAGGATCATTTGAATGGAGCGATCGTTGAGGTGCATTTGCCACTTAAAGACTATTCGCAAGATCACTACGTGAATTTCTTCATACATTACATTATTGAAATACTTGCTCATGGTGAACCCAATTTGCCATGTGAAAATAGTCACTCTGCCAACTTGGTGACGCTATTTAGAAAAATATCAGATCGTGATGTTACAGTTCTAGTGAACGGTCCAACGGGAACGGGTAAAGAAGTTATTTCTAATTTGCTACATGCGTTTTCGGACCGAAAAGCGGGCCCGTTCATTGCAGTCAATTGTGCAGCGATCCCAGAACAGATGCTGGAATCCACATTATTTGGGCATGAGAAGGGGGCGTTTACTGGGGCGCTTCAACAAAATGTCGGCTTGTTTAAAGCTGCGAACGGAGGAACAATCCTTCTTGATGAGATCTCGGAAATGCCTCTTTCACTGCAGTCGAAGCTACTGCGTGTCCTGCAAGAAAAACGCGTTATGGCTGTTGGCGGCTCTGCAGAGATTGCAGTTGATACACGGATTGTGGCTACGACTAACAGAAATATGACTGAGGAGATAAAAAGAGGAAGCTTTAGAGAAGACTTATACTATCGCTTGAATGTATTTCCAGTTGATACGATGGCCTTGTCCGAACGATTAGATGATATCGTGCCAATATCAGCGCACTTTTTGTTTAAATTGGACAAACAGCGTAATACCCACACCTGTATTTCGTCTGATGCAATTGACGCTCTTCAGGCTCATAATTGGCCTGGGAATGCGCGCGAACTCGGAAATGTTATCCATAGAGCACATATTCTGGCATCAAAGAATCAAATTACACCTGCTGATTTAATTTTTGATCTCGTCGATGGTGTAGGCACTCCAAATACTGCCAATGTGTTAGCATCGAAGCTCCGCTCTGACGCCGAAAACGAGGTTCAGCTATGAAAGTGACATCTGCAAATACTCAGGTACAGCTTAATAATCCCAATGCATCTGCAAAAGATGCTGTTTCAAATATGCAAAGGGGTCATTCTTCTTCGCAAAGTTTTATGGAAAGGCTGGAAAATGGCTTGGAGCAAGTCGCCACAACCCAAAGTAATGCTGCAAACTTAGCGAGAAACTATGAGCTTGGTCTGGAAAATGATCTTGCGAAAGTGATGGTCGGTCAGCAAGTTAGCTCGCTTGCATTTCAACTTACTTTGAACGTCCGTAACAAGGCACTCAGTGCCTATAAAGACATCATGAATATGCCGGTTTGATAGGTGAAGAATGGCTAATGTTGATAATATAGAAGTCGATAATCCTATCGCGAACTCTCGAAATGGGATCATTGCATCTTCATCAAATGCTCTGGACAAAATCAGGGAAGGCATTGACCAACCTGGCTTTAGACGTGCATTTCCCACTTTGTTAGCTTCCGTCACCGCCGTTGCAGCTATAATCTTATATTGGGGCATGCAGCAGCCTGATATGACCACGCTCTATAGTTCTTTGGGTGAAGCAGAAAAATCAAAAGTTTTGGACTCACTTAGAAATATGGGTGTCGAAGTAGAATTAGACCCTGTCACTGGAGATATTCTTGTTCCGACGGATGCGTATCATCAATCAAGAATCTCTCTCGCAGCGCAGGGTTTGCCTGAGTTTTCTCAGAATTCAACAGATGCTATAGACAACTTGCCTTTAGGAGTTTCACGATCTGTAGAGGGACTAAAGCTGCGACAAGTTCAGGAATTAGAACTCGCAAAGTCAATCGCGGAGATCAGTAGTGTTCAAGCAGCAAGGGTACACCTGGCAATCCCTGAAAAATCTGTGTTTGTGAGAGATCAGGCGGATCCCACTGCCTCGGTTTTTGTCAACCTTAAAAACGGCAGGAAACTAGATAAGACCCAAGTTCTGGCAATAACCAACCTTGTGTCATCCTCAATACCGAATATGAATCCTAATAACGTATCTATTATAGATCAGTTTGGAAATCTGCTATCAAATTCACCCGATGATCCGGATCAACAACTTGCTGACAGCCAGTTAGAGTATCGGATGAGATTGGAAAATATTTATAAGAATAGGATCACAAGCCTAGTTGCTCCAATTGTCGGAGCAGGTAATATTTCAGCGCAAGTAAACTTGGATATTGATTTTACGCGCCGCGAGATCTCTCAGGAGATTATTGATCCAAAAACATCAGCGCCTGTAAGTGAGCAAAGTTCTCTCAATATCACCGCCAAAAAAGATGCAATAGGTATTCCGGGCGCAATTTCCAATGAGCCACCTCAAGAGGCGACGGTAACGCAAGAACAAAATCAAGTTGGAACTGCAACCAATAGCGCCAGTGCCCAAGGCGAGTCTGAAAGATTTGAAACCAAGTCTTCCACAGAATTAAAGAATTACGAAAATAGTAAAACTTACGAGACCGTGAAAAATTCTTCTAACATTATTAAGCGGATTGATGCTGCTCTTTTGGTAAGAGATAAAAAGGTGATTGATCCGGACACAGAGGAAGTGACTTATGAGCCTCTTTCGCCAGAAGTGTTGGAACAGATACAAAATCTTGTTAAAAGTGCTATTGGTATTCAAGATAACAGAGGAGATACTCTCATGATCACCTCACAGCCGTTTGTGGAAGATTTTGAGGGCTTTGAAATCAAATGGTATGAGACACCATGGTTTCGTTCGACCGTCGAAAATTCCCTTCTTGTTTTGCTGATTGGTATCGTCGCGCTTGGTGTTGTACGCCCGATGCTGAATAAAATTTTGGTTCCCACAGCAAGTACAAACTCTGTAATGGAGCTTTATGCTGAAGCCGAGAGCATGGCTGAACTTGCAACGAAACGAGCTGCGGAAACTGAGGCTGTAGAAGTTGATGAAGGTGAAAGTTTGGATGCAATTAAGGCCAAACTGAAGCCGCAAAAACGCGCGGGAATTTCTGCAGATATGTTGGATACGGCAAATACATACGACGATAAAGTTGCTCTGGTCAGGATCATTGTTAACGATGAGCCAGGTCGCGTTGCAAACGTGTTTAAAGGGTTGATGAGAGAAGATCTCGAATTCATGTAAGGATTTAGTCATGGCTGAAGATGCAGAATTAACAGAAAATTTGACCGGCACTGAGCGCGCTGCAATCTTAATGATGCTGCTTGGAGAAGACGAAGCCGCTGCAGTGCTTCAGAACTTGACGCCACGAGAAGTTCAACACTTGGGCACGGCGATGTACTCAGTGACCGGAGTGGACCAAACAACCGTTAATGCAGTGTTAGATGAATTTTTGGAAACCATTAAGAAGCAAACAGGTTTAGGTCTTGGTGCAGGTAAATATATCGAAAACGTTCTAACGAAAGCCTTGGGAGACGATAAGGCACAGTCTGTCTTAGGTCGGATTACACCTGCGAGTTCAGAGTCACAGATTGATATTCTGGATTGGATGGACGCCCGCTCAATTTCAGAGTTAATTATTGATGAACATCCACAAATTAAAGCACTTATTATCTCGTACCTAGACTTTGGTTTAGGAGCGGACGTACTGACATTGCTTCCAGATGATATTCAGGCGGATATTGTTAGAAGGATTGCAACTTTAGAAACTGTTGAGCCGGGTGCGATAAAAGAACTTGAGCGAGTTATGAAGGCTAAATTTGCGGCCAATACGTCTTTGAGAGCTTCACAAATTGGGGGAGTCAAAGCTGCTGCAAAAATAATGAACTTCACTAAAACAGACATGGAGCAACGGATCCTCAATGCAATCAAGAAAGAGGATCGAGATCTCATGGTCGAGATCCAAGATAACATGTTTGTATTTGAGAATTTGGGTGGTTCTGACGACCGATCATTGCAAACTTTGCTCAGATCTGTTGATCAAGATGTTCTGGTCATCGCTATGAAGGGAGCGGAACAAGCCTTGCAGGATAAATTGTTGGGATGCATGTCGACGCGCGCAGCAGCAAATATTCGCGACGAGATGGAGGCTTTGGGTCCGGTACGTCTTACTGAGGTACAAGAAGCGCAGAAACAGATTATTAACGTCGCACGTAAACTTTCTGATGATGGCACAATTGTACTCGCAGGACGCGGTGGTGAGGAAATGGTATAATGTCTCTTTCACAGCCTAGCGATGAACCAACACAAGCATCCAAGTACTCTGGCGAAATAAAAGATTTATTATTAGCCGCTCAAAATCAGTTCTTTGACGACGATGAAGAAGTTGTTTGCGAGAAAGACGATTTTGAAAAATTAGACAGCTTTTTTGAACTTGTTCAAAAGGGGAGTGATATCAGCTCAGATGATCCGAGTGAAATTGAAGCTGAGCAAGAAACCCTTGCCTTAGAGCAATCTTTAGAAAATTTGAGTGAGGGATCAGGAGATATTGATCAGGATCAGGAAGTCGCAGAGCCAAGTCGTGATACTGAGAATGAAGTATTGGCTGATAGCTTAATAACTGGCCCTGAGGCGGATAGTCTCCAGGCAGAAACACTTGATGAAAATACCATATCAGAGGATTTGCAGGCTAACGCTGAAATTGGGATCGCTGAAGAACCCTTTATTGCTGACCCTCCCGTAATATCGGATAATTTTACAGCAGATGAGACACAAAATGTATCAGATGGCAGTGCTGCAGATGATCAACTTTTAGCAGAATATGAAAGAGGCTATGCAAACGCTGTAAGCGAACTTGAACAGTCTATCATAGATGAGAAACATCAACTGCAGAATTTAAGGTCCGTACTTTTTGACGTTCAAAACCAATTCTCGAAGGACTTAACGCAGCTCATGCGAGAAAAAATTCAACACCTCGCAATTGAATTTATTGGTGAAAAAATCGACGCTGATCCTCAAAAATTGTTGGAAAAGATAGATAATGCGGTTGATAAACTTTCTAAACACGTGGGCAATTTGACTGTAGAGCTAAATGAACTTGATGCGCTGGCAATAAGTGGAGGTCAAGAAAAAGAGGCTACAAATAATATAAAGTTTGTATCTAACGAAAACTTATCGCGCGGAGAGTTTAAACTTTCGGATGGCTTGACGTCGTATTCTAAAACTTATGTTTAGGGGCCAGAATGACTGATATGCTATCCGCCCGTCGTCCTCCAACTGTTCACCCAACCAATCTTTTGAATTCTGCACTAGAGATGTGCAAAAACTCAGAACTTTCAAAAGATATTTTTCAAGCTTCTGTAACAAGTTTTGATGGTTCTATTATTTCAACAAGTGGGATGCCCTGCGTAGTGGGCTCATTGTGCAAGATAGAAAATTCTTTTGGTCGCAGTTCCACTGGTGAGGTTGTCCGGATAAATAAAAATTCACTTGAAATTATTCCGCATGACGTGAAGTTTCCAGTACAAATTGGAGATACGGTACAGTTATTACAATCTCACCAAATGGTTGATGTCGGAGACGCTCTTTTGGGTCGCGTGATCGATGGTTTAGGCAATCCTCTGGATGAGTTAGACAGACCAATTTGTGATGAAAAATATATGCTTGATGGAAGCTCTTTGAATCCATTTAAGCGTCGTCCTATAACTGAAATTCTCGATGTTGGTATTCGCAATATCAATGCACTTTTAACCATCGGATCGGGCCAACGTGTAGGTATAATCGCCGGATCCGGTGTGGGGAAGTCAGTCTTACTTTCTATGATCACCAGAAATACGACAGCTGATGTAATTGTGATTGCTTTAATTGGTGAACGTGGGCGGGAAGTTGCGTCCTTTACGAAAGAAATCTTAAGTTCCCAATCTCATGAGAAAGTGGTTATCGTTGCCGTTCCCGCGGATAGATCACCCTTGTTAAGGATTCAGGGGGCGAAAAGGGCTACCGCGATTTGTGAATATTTTCGTGATCAGGGAAAAAATGTTTTACTAATAATGGACTCTCTCACGCGCGTTGCACATGCTCAACGTGAAGTGGGATTATCTTTAGGCGAGCAACCCACCTCTAGAGGCTACCCGCCTTCAGTAATTTCACTGCTACCAACTCTTGTTGAAAGAACAGGCACAAGCGCATCAACGAATGGGGCGATCACAGCGATTTACACCGTTTTAGCAGATGGAGATGACGTTATTTCAGATCCCGTCGTAGACTCTGCTCGCGCAATTTTAGACGGTCATATTGTTTTGAGCAGAGAATTGGCGCAGCAGGGGATATATCCTGCGATCGATGTCGTTCAATCTATTAGTAGGTTGATGACCGATATTGTTGATGATGAGCAAATTAAAAATTCAAAAAGACTGCGTCGATTGATATCAAAATATCAGGAGAATAGAGATTTAGTCTTAATGGGCGGGTATGTCCAAGGACAAGACCAAGATTTGGATACTGCACTTGGACTTTGGACAGATATTCTAACATTTCTCCAGCAAGAACAGAGTGAAGGCAATAGTTATGAAAGTGCTTGTACGTCACTCAGCCAACTTGTGGGTCACTTAGCATGAGTAAGTTGAAAATACTTAAATTACTCCGAAAAAAAGAGATTATCTCCCGGCAATCTGCCTCCGACGTGGTTGTAAAATTAGACGCTGAACTAGAAAAGTGTAAGCGAGTTACCAGAGATATTGATGAAATTGCGCATCAAAAAACAACATCGCTAGAGAAATCTAATTACTATTCTTTTCAAAGTGAGAGGCAGCTATTGCTTAAGCTCATGGAACAAAAAGAAATTCTTGTGAATCGACAAGAATTTTTAACTGATGAGAAACAATCAGCAACCTGTCAATTATCTAAAATTCAGAAGAAAATAGAATACTTAGAAAATGTCAGTAAAAAGACCGAGATAAAAGCTCGAACCAAGAAGTTAGATGCTTGGGAGGAACACCAGCTGAAAACCAAGAAGCGATAGTTGGCATATTAATTGCTCCGTGAATTTGATTGATGATGTCAGGATATGCCTATGTGCAGCGCTATTACTAACCATACTGGATTGCAAACTACTGGTTTGAAGGGGGGCGAAAAAAGCTCCGTACAAGGCGATCAAGGAGACGTGTTTAGCAATTTATTCAAACTTTTAAATTTCACTGACACGGATCAAGTCGGGGAAGCAACTTTGGTATCCTTGGGGATACCGGAGACGTCTAACTCTGCGGACGGCGTTGATTTCACATCTATGACTACATCAGAAATAGAAAACCTTTTAGGATCATTGACTCAATTAAAGTCGCAGTATGCTCCTGGATTATCTGAGTCACAACTCGCTGAAATCAAAAACGAAATGACATCATTTGATCTTATTTCAGGGAAGCTTTATCAAGTTGAAGCTGCTGCCCTAGAGACTGCTGATGCCTCGAGTGGTTCAAGCCTTGATGAAAAATTATTTGATGCACAAACAGCTTTATCAAAAGTTCTTGAAATTGTCGCAAGATTACGGATCAATAAGCAGGCCTCATTCACTGTTGGAAATGTAGATAATGTGCACGCAGAGAGTCAGTTTTCTGAGGTGCTTGCGAACAATCTAGACATTTCAGATTTGCATTTGATTTTCCGCCGTATACCTGACCTTGACGAGAATAAACCAAGCTCAGAAATCAAAATTAATCTTGAAAAGCTTACTGAATCCAAATCGTCTGATGATGACATGACCCAGATATATAAGGTCTACTTAGGAGACCCAGAATCTGAAGAGGTGTCCTTACTCGCGATTGATATAATTAATGACGACGTGATTAATGTATCGCAGACCACGCTTTCAGGTATTGAAGATCTAAACTTGGATCGGTCAATAAAAACTATCGGTGATGTTAGATCAAATGTCCAATCAGACCCAATTTTGGTGGATCACAAAGGAATAGGAGCGCTTATTGTTTCAATTGAGCACGCAACCTCTAAAACACATGCCCCGAAAGGTATTAACCTTCTTTTCCAAAGAGCGGATGGTCAAATTCAATCACCAAGTTTACAAGCAAAAAACGTAAATACTGACGTAACAGACGAAGATGTTGATCACTTGGTTGTAAATTTCAAAGGTGATCGGAAAATCCAATTTATTCACTCTAAGTTGGAAATGGCGTCTGAAAGCTCAACTTCTGATCTGGATAATCAGAAGGCGGTTGTACGTGAGCTTGCACTACCAGTTGGAGAGAAATTTAAGACATTGCTTGATCGTCGCGCAATAATTGAACAAGCGATTACGGGTCTGGATGACTTGCAAGGCAAAATATCGCGCCATGCGATGACTCAACAATTGGCACAAAAAGTCGACCGCTTAATTAAAACAATAAAAGGGAAAACAACAGGTGTACTGGCGTCACAAAGTTCGAAATCATCGTTGTTTCTGACAACAGCTGACGTTCTCTCTCTGAGAGGCTTGCAAAAAAGAAACAACATGGCGACGGATGTGATGGGCAAGTCGCTTGATCTGAAGATGACAGTTTTCGATCAGATAAATCAAACGCATACACACAGTAATAAAGAGAATTCGCTTGGCCAAATTAACTTAGACAGCACTATGAGCCGTGATGTTATTTTGCCTGAAGCTTTAACCTCTAATATTAAAACGACCACAATCAAAAGTCAGGCGCAGCAGATACAGCAAGCCATGCAACCTACGACCACTTTCAGCAATCAGCTTAATCTTCTTGATGCGCAGTTTACTTCCAGATTAGCAGCATATGCGGTTGAACAAGCTTTGAATAATTCTGATGCTTTGGAACTGCATTTAGAACCAAAATCCTTTGGTAAATTGCAGGTTAATGCCACATTGGAAACAAATGGTTTGGACGTTAAATTGGTCGCGGAAAACTCAGCAACAATGGCGCTTTTGCGCGGATCTGAAGCTATCTTAGGTAATATTGCTGAACAGCACGGATTGAAGCTCTCCACTTACACCGTGGACATGTCTAGTGGGAACAACCAGAATAACAACCATCAGGGCCAAGAAAATCAACGGCCACAAGATCAAAATGCTGGAAACGTAAATGATGACCCGACTAGTGGGATCGAACAACTGGTCGACAATGAAAATAATCTACTGAATTTGATTGCATAGGGTGAGCTATGGCTGAAGAAGAAGAAAATAAGCGTAAGTTTAATTTTAAGAAAATCGCTCTCTTTGGGCTTGGACCAATTGTGTTGGTTGGTGTTGGTGTCGGTGTCGGTGCGTTTTTATTCATGCCGACGCAAACGCCTGTTGAACAGGTAGAAGAGTTGATTACAAAGAAACTTGAACAGGCGGGCCAGTTGCCAAGTACCGAGGGAGAAGGGGAGTTAGACGCTGAGCCACAGAAAGTCGCAAAAGAAACACCTGCAACTCAAACCTTCGTAACAAGTTATTATACTTTCCCAGACGATTTTACGACTAACTTGAAGGGGTCCAAAGCATTTCTGAAGATAAGCGTCGGTGTGTCAACTCAATATGATGCAACAGTTGTCGAAAATGTTGAAATGCATCAATTAGCGTTGCGATCGGAGGTTTTAGGCGTTGTAAGTGAACATACCGTGGAAGATGTTGACGGAAAAGAAGGACGTGACAAACTGGCGGAAAACATTAGGCTTGCCCTGAATGAAAAACTTGAAGAACTTGAGGGTTTTGGTGGAGTAGAGGGCGTGTTCTTTACGTCATTCGTGCTTCAATAATAAGGTTGCGTTTATGGTAGGCTCTAGGAAATTATCAAATGAGGAAGTCGAAGCACTTCTTGGCGGTTTGGAGGCGGATAAAAAGAAACCAAACTCAGCTACATTTGATCCGAATGAAGTGCGAGAATTTAAGTTTGGCTCAGAGGATTTATCGCTTCTTGGTGATTACTACGCTTTACGTCTGATCAATGAAAAGATTGCTCGTTACGTTCGTTCTGTATTCTTACCAATGCTTCGTGTACTGCCACGCATTTCGTCGTTTCCACCAGAAGTGAAATCGTTTGATGAGTATACTGAGAGTTGTGACACCTTTGCGAGTGTTACAAACAGTCGTATCGAAGAACTGAGAGGGAATTGTTTGGTTGTGGTGCAAGCCCCTTTCATTTCACACCTTACTAACTCTTATTACGGTGGCTCCAAAGTCCAGTCGTTGTTTGAAAATCAAGGTGAATTTACTGCAACTGAACACCGAATAATTGAAATAATTTCAGAAGGTATGCTGTCCTCGATGGCCTCAGCATGGAAGGATTTGGTGGAAACTAAATTTGATGTGCAATCACGCGAGGAAAATATCCAACTCATATCATTTGTTGATGGTGATGATACCGTAATTGTTTGCTCTTTTATGGTACAAATGCCTCAACATGATCCTGTAAGTTTTGACATTGTTTATCCGTTACAGACACTAAAACCGATTTCATCGCAATTACGTTCACGTGTTCAAAATGAATATGCTGTGGATGATCGTACCTGGAAAGAGCGTTTGCAAAACGCGGTACTTTCAATTCCGTTAACCCTCTCAGCAGAATTGGGACGGCCTAAAACGACACTTGGTAAATTGTGGAAGTCAAAGGTGGGTGATACGTTCACTATGCCAATCCCAGAGAACGTTCTAATTAAAATTGCGGGTCAAAGTGTTTTCCGTGCCGACGTAGGTAAGGTCGGTCCGAATGCTGCAGTTTCGATGAAAAATCGGGTAAGAGATAATAGGAAAAAAGATGGCTGAAGAAGAAAATAATGTAGAGTCTGTTGAAGAAGTCGCAGAAAATCTCAAAGTCCTTGAAAACATTGATGTGGTTTTAACAGTTGAAGTTGGTAGAACAGAAATTACCATTCGAGATCTGTTGAGATTGAACGAAGGTTCTGTCGTTGAGTTAGATAGGCTCGCGGGAGATCCGCTAGATATTCTCGTTAATAATACGAAAATTGCCAAAGGTGAGGTCGTGATGGTTGGCGAAAGATTTGGCGTGAGATTTGGCGAGATTGTTGACCCAGAAAAGCGCGTTGAAAGCATTTAAAGTTTTTTAGAAGTGGTTTTCAAAATATTGACCAAGTTTTGAATAACTGCATAAGTAACTGATAAGTAACATTAATATTCTATTGGCATGACTTCTGCTAATGTATTGCAGGAGACATGTATGAATATTTCATTTGATAAGATAATCGTTGTACTTGGATTTCTTGTTGTTCTGGTTGCGGTTCAATTTATCGTAAAGCTTAGGACAGGAGACCGAAAAACGCAGGATAATACTCCGTCGAAGATCAAACTTCGTTCGCGCTTAAATTTATCGAATAATGAACGCGCTGATTTATTGAGCGTAGATGGTAAGTCTCTTCTGATAATTTTTTCGAAGGGTGCTCAGCCCAATATAATTGATATAACAGCTCCTTTTGAAGATGCCGAGAATGGGCTCGTCAAATGAAGCAATCTATTATTTTCATCATATTTTTGGTATTTGGATCGCTGAACTCAAATTTTGTCATGGGGCAAGATTTTAGTGCTTTGGGTATGCCTGCATTAACGGCTTCTGACAGCCCGGAAGGGGGCACAACTTACTCACTGTCCCTACAAATCCTCTTACTGATGACTGCACTTACAGTCTTGCCTTCACTCGTTCTAGGCATGACCGCCTTTACTCGGATTATTATTGTTTTGTCTATTCTCAGGCAGGCTCTGGGCACTCAACAAACACCTCCAAACCAAGTTTTGATTGCTGTAGCTCTTTTCTTGAGTTTTTTCATTATGGGGCCAGTATTTGAGGCGTTGTACCGTGACGCGATTTCTCCATTTCTAGATGGAAATATTGAGATTGATCGCGCTCTAACCGATGGAATTGCCCTTCTCAAAGAATTTATGGTGGTAAATACACGCTCCGATACCTTAAATTTATTCGTTGATTTATCAAAGTCCGGCCCATTCGCAACTGAATCCGCGGTACCGTTAAATATTGTACTACCTGCTTTTATAACTTCTGAATTAAAAACTGCATTTGAAATTGGCTTCCTGATCTTTCTGCCATTTTTGGTCATTGATATGGTGATTGCTTCGATTTTGATGTCCTTGGGGATGATGATGCTTTCGCCAATGCTGATATCTCTTCCTTTCAAACTTTTACTATTCGTACTTGTGGATGGCTGGGCCATGACAATCGGATCCTTATCGGCAACATTCATGGTGTGACATGGTATACGATCAAAATGTCCAATATTTAAGTTATGCTTTTTGGCAAGTCGTCATGACAGCAGGCCCAATTTTAGCCATTGCGCTTGGAATTGGTTTACTTATTGGTCTCATCCAAGCTGCAACATCCATTCAAGAAATGACACTGAGTTTTGTACCAAAACTGTTCATTGTTCTCGCAGCGATGGCCTTACTGGCTCCCTATACACTGAACAGTCTAACAGAGTATTTCCAATTTATTTTTGAGGAAATAGCAATGAAGGGGTTATAGATGTCACAATTCGTCTCTTTTCCCGCTTTAGAGTTGCAGGGTATCCTGATTTACCTGTTGAGCCTATTTTTAGCATCATTACGCATGGGGGCGTTCCTCGTGGCGTCACCTTTTTTTGGCTCTCGGATGGTCCCACTGCCTGTGCGCATCGTATTTTCAGTGGCATTGGGGCTAGGTGCAATGAATTACGTGAGCTTTCCAAGTTTGGAAGTGCTTACTTCGATCGCTGTTGTTCCCATTATCTTTCAAGAAATAGCACTTGGCCTAACATGTGGCATGATATTGAACATTTGTTTTTCGACAGTAATTTTGGCTGGAGAAAAAATAGCCGCTACCTCAGGATTGGCTTTCGCTTCGCAGGTTGATCCTTCAAACGGTGCACAATCACCTGTCATTAGCCAAATTTTCTCCTTGTTCATACTGGTTCTCTTTTTTTCCTTAAACGGTCATTTAGTGATTTTTGAACTGTTATACAAAAGTTATGAAACACTTCCCTTGGGCGGTTTGAACGATTTAAGCACACTGTTCGAATTGGGCATAGAGGCTTCGAGTACGGTTTATGAGCAAGCAGTCATCATAGTGCTACCGATTGTGAGCCTTTTGTTTTTAATGAATCTAGGGATCGGCTTCATCACGAAATCTGCACCACAATTGAACCTATTTTCGTTTGGCTTTCCTCTCACTATTTTGGGAACATTTTTCGCTTTGTATTTTTCTGTGGATGCGTTGCAATTCGTATTCAGCGACTTGATCGATAGATCTTTAAATTTTGTAAGGTTAGTTTTGGCTGGAGGTAATGATGGCTGAGAACGAACAGGCACAAGAAAGAACAGAAGAGCCCACGCAGCGGCGGCTCGAAAAGGCGCGTGAAGATGGTGAAGTTCTTTCGTCGAAAGAAATGTTGGTTTTCGCATCTGGTGCCTCTGCTCTTTTAATTTTGGGGTCACTCGGTTTCTTTTCAAAAGGCATTTTAGATGTGTGGGGATCACTGTTTTCGTTTGGGCATCCAGACGAATTATTTTCGGCAAAAACCAATAATTCTTGGCGCGCATTTCGCATTATACTTTCTGGAGCAGCAATTTTTGGTATTCCAACAATACTATTCATAATCTTGACACAATCCATTGTTGGTAACGGACTTACCTTTAATACAAAGAGCTTCAGCTTCAAAACTGATAAGTTGAACTTAATTAAGGGACTGGGCCGTATTTTCTCGGTAAAAGGACTTGCTGAATTGGTGAAGGCCATTGCGAAAGTTGTTTTCCTGACCGGTGTCGTGGTTACTTTCCTTTGGTTTTCTCTGTCGAGGATTATTTATCTTAATGTGGGAAGTTTGGATGACGGTATCGAAGTTCTTTATCGCATTCTAATTCTTTTTATTCTCTCAATTCTCATTGTTCTGTGTGTTATTGCTATTGGTGACTATGTTTGGAGCCGCCATTCTTGGTTGAAAAAACTGCGCATGTCTCGGCAGGATTTGAAAGAAGAATATAAGGAAACTGAGGGCTCTCCGGAGGTTAAATCACGCATCAGGCGCCTCCAGATGGAGGCAAGCCAACGCGCCATGCAGCAGGCGCAAGCGATCGAAGATGTCAAAGACGCCACTGTGGTCATCACCAACCCAACTCATTTTGCAGTTGCAATTAAATATGATCCGGAAGTCGACACCGTACCCCTCATTTTAGCAATGGGTAAAGACACTGTCGCTAAGCGAGTCATAGAACAAGCTGAATTGCACTCAAAATCAATCGTGAGGGCACCGGTCTTGGCACGTGCGCTCTATTTTACTGGAGAGATTGGTGGCGCGATATCAGAGAAACTTTATGCCGCTGTGGCTTCCATATTGGCCTATGTGTATCAATTGGAGAGAGGTGTAGAGGCAACTTTACAAGACATTGATGTGCCGGATGAATTGGTATTTGATGAAACTGGTCTAGCTGTGAAGGAATAGATGATGCCAGCTCGAAAGCAATCGACGGGAGAGATGATTTCGTCAGTAGTATTTTTCGTAGTTGGCGTTTTATTGCTGACAGAAGGTTTTTCTAGATTGAATACTAGCGACCCTCTTACTGGTCTATCTGGTGTTATGGGAGGATTGCTTTCCTTGCTGGCTGCGTTTCGCTTTAGGGTACAGCGGATTTATGAGAAATGGCGAAAGTAATATGCAGATAGCATGCGGACTGTGTGAATTTTACTACGTTACCCATGATAAATCACGACCATGGGGTTGTAGAAAATTTAATTTTAAATCGAATAGATTGCCCTCCCAAGAAGTTAAGCAATCAACTGGCATGGATTGTGCTTATTTCTCACAGAAAATTGTTAACAGCACTTCTGAAAAGAGATCGTAATGGCTACCAGCTCATCAAAAATATCTGTGGAAGATAGTATTCAAGTCGCGCTTGACGCAGCGGATACTGCAACTGGTGTTACAGAGGAATTCAACACGATAAAAGAGCAATTTGAAGTCCAGAATATTCAGGCAAAAAGAATTTATCAGTCAATTACGATAATTTTTGCAAGCTCAATTGCGGCGGCTTTGATTTCTCTCACAGTTGGGTTTTTTATGTACTACAAAGCGTTGAGTACACTCAAAACCAATTCGAATATGGCAATTGAGTCGATCGCGATCTTTTCGGAAAACGTTGGAGAACTGGCAAAGGCGGTTAAAACTGTAGAAAGTAATACGGCCAATCAAGAAACGATCAAAACGACACTAGGAGCTCTTGAAACAGCTGCCCTTAAAGCGAGCGAAGATGTCTCGGGCGCCGACGCTCGTTACAACAATGCAATTAAGATTGGCATTACCGAGACCGAACGCGTCATCAATGATTTTGCGAAGACGACGCTAACAGAATTAAAGGAGCAATCGTTTGAGACACAGACGCTTTTATCTACTCAGATTGCTGAAATAAAAAATATTTTTAAGCCTGCCCAAGTAGAGGGAGAGGATGAAAATGCTGAATTGGAAACTGATAATCTCGTAAAAACCTCGCAAATTGTTGCATTAGAGGCTAAGATTGACGAATTGATGCTACTACAAAAAGACATCGCAGCTAAGCTTTTAGAAGAAAAGAGAAAGGCCGAAGTTCAAGCAAAAGCTAAGAAAGCAGCGCCAAAACCGGCACCTAAAGCCCCAGCAAACCCATTGAAATTCCCATGAGTGAAGAACAAGACCTAGGAATAAACACCTCAGATGTGGACGGCCAGACCTTAGAGTTAGAGGACGCGCTTCCTGAGGTTGAGGATTTTGATCAAAATGGGCTATTACTCAAAATAGCAACAAATGGTCTTTCAATACCAGATTACGTAAAAAAACTGCAAGAAGCCGACATCTTAGTGGCAATTGATGGTCAAATCTATACCCAGGGGCCTGCGAAACTGAGAGAAATGTTCTTAAGCAAGCAGGGTGAAGAAGCAAAGTGGTTGCTCACACTGTGGCGAGAGGGTCAAGTTTTTGATATTATCATTAACATGCCAATTGAAAGTAAATTTGGATTGGCAACTGAACAAGAGACCGAGTGGGCGATGGAAGAGTTCCAGAAGCATGCATTCGGAGACTTCAAATCCTATCAAAACTACGAAATCTACAGAGACCCACGTAATATATGTGATGTGTTGAGCATGGAAAAGGA
>Ga0255769_10002225_pt1 | contig 21052 bp, 15 predicted proteins | sample 041ome_9_FD_179637 | JGI IMG/M metagenome (GOLD analysis project Ga0255769, IMG submission 179637) | Coastal salt marsh microbial communities from the Groves Creek Marsh, Skidaway Island, Georgia - 041413US metaG (version 2) | ecosystem: Environmental > Aquatic > Marine > Intertidal zone > Salt... | reverse complement strand
CAGGAATTCCGGTTGCAGTAGCAGCTGCTTTAGCTGTTCAAGATATTTTTGAAAAAGATGATATCTTTAATAGAGCTAAAAACTTAGCACCATATTTCCAAAAAGGTTTATTTTCTCTTCAAGATCTAGAGTCGGTAGACAATATTAGAGGATATGGAATGATGGGTGGTATTGATATGAAATTAAATACTAAACCAGGCAAGGCAGGTTATGAATGTTTTAAAGCTTGTTATGAAGCTGGCGTTAATTTTAAAGCTACAGGAGATTGCTTAATTATTGCTCCACAATTTATCTGTGAAGAAAAACATATTGATGAGATTATTGATAAACTGAGAACAGGTATCACTAACTATCAAAAAAACCAAAAAAACTAATTAGTTTTTAAACACATAATTATTAAAGAGACACGTTATGAAAATAGGCGTACCTAAGGAAATTAAACCTCAAGAAAACAGAATAGGTCTTACACCTGAAAGTGTAAAAATTTTAGTATCAGAAGGCCATGAGGTAATCGTTGAAAACAATGGTGGTTTTGAAGCAGGTTTTGAAAATGAGCAATACACAAGTGTTGGTGCTAAAATTGCAAATAGTGCTGCTGATATTTTTAATGATTCTGAAATTATAGTTAAAGTTAAAGAGCCTCAAAAAGTTGAAGTGGATATGATTAGAGAAAATCAGATTGTATACACTTATCTTCACTTAGCTGCTGCAAAAGAATTAACTGAAGGGCTTATTAAATCTAAAAGTATTAATATAGCATATGAGACTGTAACAGATGACAATGGAAGATTACCTTTGCTTGCACCAATGAGTGCAGTTGCAGGACGTATGTCTGTTCAGGCGGGAGCTCATTGTTTGGAAAAAAATCAAAAGGGAAGAGGATTATTATTAGGTGGAGCGCCAGGAGTATCTGGTGGAAAAGTTGTAATATTAGGTGGTGGAGTTGTTGGTGAAAATGCAGCAGTGATTGCAACCGGAATGCAAGCAGAGGTTCATATTGTAGATAAGTCTGAAGCAAGATTAAAACAACTTGTTGAAATGTTTGGAGATAAGATAATTCCTCAACAAAGTGATAAAATTGATTTACCTAAATTAGTTTCAGAAGCTGATCTTTTGGTTGGAGGTGTTTTAATTCCTGGTGCAGAGGCTCCAAAACTAGTAACACGTGAAATGATTAAATCTATGAAACGTGGGTCAGTAATTGTTGATGTTGCAATTGATCAAGGCGGATGTGTTGAGACAAGTAAACCAACTACTCATGGTGATCCAACTTATATTGTTGATGATGTAGTTCATTATTGTGTTGCAAACATGCCAGGTGGAGTACCAAGAACTTCAACACTTGCATTAAATAATGCAACTTTACCTTTCTTAGTAAAACTTGCTAACAAAGGTTATCAAAAAGCATTAAGTGAAGACATAAATTTTTTGGCTGGATTAAATGTTTACAAGGGTCATGTAACATACAAAGCTGTAGCAGATGTGTTTGGATATCAATATGTAGATCCAAAAAATTTAATTTAAAAAATACCAAAAATAAGTATTGTCAATTCATTTGATGTTTGAAGAAAACATAAAAAATAATTTAAAGAAAATTAAATTTATTTTTTTATCGCTTTTAATTGGAGCATTTTTTTTACAAATTTTTTTAATCAATGATTATTTAAATATTTATAGTTTAATATTTTTAGTTTTATCAAATCTATTAATTTATTTTTACTGTTTAAATCCAATTAATGTAATCAATTATCCTATTTCAACATTTTCATTAGTTTTTACAAATTTATACACAAATTGTAGTGCAATCTTTTTTAAATCTTTCTATTTAAAGTCAATTGATGAAAATCTATATGACTCAAATTTCACTTTTTTATTTTTATTATTAGTTAATATAGCTCTAATTATTCTGCATATATTTTACAAAAAAATAAAATTATTTAAAAATTTAAAAAAAAAATTTACACAAATTCTTTATTTTTTTAGTTTTAAAAATGAGAATGATAAAGAAAGATTAATCTATATTGGTCTTGCCTCATTAATATTTAGTACAATCTCAATTACATTTTTTGGTGATACAATTTACAAAAAAGAAATTTATGGACCCAATTTAGTGGGTGATATTATAAATGGTATCAAGGTTTTTTATATGGCTCCATTTATTGTTTTGTTTACGATTAAATATTACAACTACAAACTTAACAAAAAAGATTTATTTTTAATTTTTTTATGTTTTATTTTTGTTATTTATTTATCTTTAGGACTTAACTCTAGATCAGCTTTTTTTGATATTTTATTTAACGCAATATTAATTTACTCTTTTTTGATTTTTACTGGAATTATAAAAATCGAAGTTTTGAAATTAAATAAAGTTTTAGCAATGATATTAATTTCAATTTTTCTTGGAAATAATATCGAAAAGTTTTCACAGACGTATATAGACGTAAGAGGTGAACGTGATACCACAAATCCTATTAATAACATCAAGAATCACCTGAAAACATTTGGGTCAAAAAATAATAAAAATAAATTCATTCATATTTCCAAAGAAATTTTTAATGAGAACTACCATTCAATTAATATTATTAATAGGCTTAACGTCGTTAAAGCAACTGATAATGTTATTTTTGCAAAAAAATATCTTAATCAAAATCAAATAGAAGATTTATTAAATTATGAAAAAGGTAAAATTATTAGCATTCTTCCCAATCCAATAATTAAAATTTTTAGTTCAAATTTTAATAAAGGCGAATATCTGGAGTTTACCCTAACATCAAAAATCTACATGACAGTTGATAAATTATTTAGAAGTGGAAAGAATAATGGTGTGGTGTTTTCAATTATATATTTTTATCAAAATTTTTTATTTTTATTTGTATTTATTATATTAATTTTAATAACTTTTAGTTTTTTAGATTCATTTAAAAAAAACAATGATTATCATGTGCTTTTATTTATATTAATGTATGCCACATCGGGAAGTATGATTAATATTCTAACATCAGGAAGTATTGCAGATTTGTTGACAACCCTTTTAAGAGTAATACCTCAAGCAATTATAATATTTTCTCTATATAATTATCTATATGGAAAAATTTTAAGCAGATAAATTTTTCTTAAAAATTTTTTTAATATTACTTTCGAAAGATAGTCTAGAAATATTTCTAATTATTTTTTTATGACCTGCTAGAGCAATTTTTAATCTTTTCTTATTATTATTTAAAATTTTGTTTATTATTTTTACACAATCATTATCGTTTTTAAAAAAAATTGCCTCCTTGTTTTCCTTAAAAATTTCACAATGTGTTTTTGTTTTTTTTGCCAGTAACAATGTTCCAATATAAGGTATTTCTAGAGATTTATTAGTTATATCGTCATCATTTGCTTTAGAGGGAAGACATATAGACAATTTTGCTGATTGGGTTAATTTCACATATAAATCATCAGTAGTTATTTTTTTTCCAAAATAATTACGATATTTTTTATAATATTTAAATTTATTCCAATGATCTCCATATATTTTTATATCAAAATTATTTTGAATTAATTTTCTTACTAAATCCCCCCTCTCAGGAAACCATGTGCCAATCATAACAATATCAATTTTATATTTATTAAGTTCAAAATTTCTTAACCTTCTTTTTTTTTGATATTCAATTTTAAATGTTGGAGGTATCCAAGTAGTATTAGTTAAATTTAATCTTTTTGCATATTTAAATCTATTTTTTTGCATAAAAATTATTAAATCAAATAATTTCAAATTATTAATAATCAAATTCCATCTTTGATTATCTCTATTCACAAATGGATTATCTGGACAATAAAAAAATATTTTTTTTGATCTTAATTTTAAAAATTTAATTGTTTTTTCTCCGATTAAATTTTCATTATGAATATAAATTAAATCAAAATTATGTTTTAATTTACTTTTAATTAATAGATAAATTATTAAATCAAATATTTTTGGATTAAAATACCAGCTTATTTTTTTTATAAATTTTATGAAAATACTTAATTTTGTGAAGTCAATCAGCTTTACGTTTGAATAAATTTTTTTTAAAATTGAATATTGGTAAAAAGAATATCCATGTTTATTGCTATCTCCGATATATAAAATTTTCATAGAATTATTTAAATTTAGTATTTTTTATCCAGTTGCTGAAAATATTATCTGATGAGAGATTAAAATTTTTATTAAAACATTGAATTGTATTTATGCTTAGTTTTTTTTTGGAAATTTCATCAAGTTTTAAAAATTTTAACAATCCTTTTTTAATAGATGATTGGGTATCATTTATTACTATTCCACATTTATATTTTTTAATCTCTCTATAAACTCCAACTTTATTTGAGCAGATTACTGGTGTTTTACCATACAAACTTTCGATGACTGAAATCCCAAAATTTTCACCATGAGAAGGTAATATAGAACACTCTGCATTATAAATTGCCCCCCATTTTATTTCATTTTTTAAAAAGTTTAAAAAATAAATTTTTTTTTCCAATTGATGTTTTTTCACATAATTAATAATTTTTTTTGAATATAAATTTTCAATAGGACCAGCTATTAAAAGTAAAAAATTACTAGGGTTAATTTCATGAAAAGCTTTTATCAAAATATCGCATCCCTTTTTGGGATGAATTCTACCAATATAAAGAATTGTTTTTTTATTTTTTAAGTATTTATATTTTTTCAAAAACTTTGTTTTACATTGTTTAAAATTAATTTTTTTAGGAAAAATCCCATAATTTACTTTTTTAATTTTTAATTTAGACGTATTTAAAAATGTTTTTTTTAAATGATTTATTTCTAAGCTTGAATTTGCAATGACATTCTTAGATTTTAATAAATTATTTTTTTCAACTAAAAACCAATATATTTTTTTTTTAATACTTTTAAAAAACTCTGTGCCAAAATATGGATCTAACATTCCATGAGTAAAAACTATATATTTGCCAGGTACAATTAGTCTTGCACATAAAGTTTGGAATTGCCAAAGCCCATGAATGATAAAAAGATCATATTTTTCTTTATTTTTTAAAAGCCAAAAAAAAAGTTTAAAACTAAATCCATAATTTAAAAATCTTTGATCTAAATTTATAAACTTAATTTTGTGACTACTTTTATTTTTTGTTTGTTTTCCGAGGTGTACAATATCATGCTGAATGTCATTTAAAGAATTTGATAAAGCTATATCTCTCACACTATGCGCCATGCCACCTAATTTTAAATCAACACTGTCAATTATACTTGCGACTTTTTTAGATTTCATATTGTATTTAACATTAATAAATCTTCTATCTTATTTAAAATAGAAAATTCAGTTCTTATTATTAAATTTTATAATTTAGACGAATCAATTTAATCGGAATTATTGGTTTTTATAAATTTTAACTTTTATTTGAAATTATAATAATGATTTTCTCTTGTTTTAAAGCTGTTTTAGTATTCACAAATTAATATAACTAGTAATATTCAATTATTCATGGAAAAAAATTTTTTTAGCACACTAACTAAAATTGCAGAAAATCTTGAGATTCGATATTATTGGATTGTCTTTTTAAAATATTTAAAGCCAATTTTTTTTATTGCTACTTTAATAACCCTGTTAACTTTATTAATTTTTTTGAATGTTCAAAAAAAATACAAAAGTTATGCTTCAATTGTTATAGAGGCAGACGAAAGTAAAAAAATTGTTAATATTGAAGAAGTTTATTCTCTGGGCAATCAAGAAAGTAGAATTAATAATCAAATTGCTATTTTAAATAGCGATGAAGTTATAGATTATATAGTAAATGACCCAGAAATATTTATAGAATTTAAAAAGTTGTTTAATGGATTAAAACCTTCTTTTTTTTTGAAAGTCTTTAATAGAAAAGAAGATTTAGATAAAGAAACCTTAAAAGACTATTTAAAAACAAATTTTTTTATCAACAATATACCAAGAAGCGATGTTTTAGAATTATCTTTTGTTTCATCTGGCCCTAAGATTGCTCAACTCGCGTTGACAAATATTATTAGTTCTTATCAAAGATATGAAATAGACTCTAAAATTGTAATCACCTCATATGCTAATGAGAAAATTACTGAAAGATTAGATGATCTTACAGTTCAAATGGAAATTGCAGAATCCAATTTAGCTAAATACAAGAAAGAAAATGGTTTGGTTGATACTGGCAATGTTAAAGATTTAAAGATTAAACAAATCGAGTCTATTTCAAAAAATATTTTAAATCTGGAGGAACAAATTAGCACCATTCAATCAGATTTATTATCAATAAAATTAGCAAGAGGAGATATAGATCAACTTACTTCTGTTAACGGTCTTATGACCAGACCAGAAATTAAAGAAATATATGATAGCCTTCGTGCTTCTAAAAATAAATTAGAGTCATTGAGACTTGTTTATACTGATCAGCACCCAAAAGTATCCCAGGCACTTGATGTTATCGATTCATATGAAAGACAGTTGAAAAATATAATTAATGAAAATATTCAAAAAAAAACATTTGAATTAACAAATTTTAAAAATTCAATTGATATTAATGAAAATGATTTAGAAAAAGCGACAAAAGAGTTGAGAGAATTAGAAGGAAAAGAGTCCGGAATGCTAAAATATTCTAGAGAAGTAGAAAGTAGTAGAAAATTATATGAAACATTTTTACAGAGGGTGAAAGAAACTAATGAGGCTCAAAATTTACAAGTTTCAAATGTTAAAATAATTGAAGAGCCTATAGCATCAAATACTCCAGTTTCTCCCAATATAAAGAAAAATTGTATTATTGCATTTTTATTGTCTTCAATCAGTGTTTATTTTTATTTATTTTATAGAGATCTAAACAGCTCAACTGTCAAAGATCCTACAACATTAGAAATGTTTGATACGTTAATTCTTGGAAGCCTTCCAAAAGTAAATATAAATAGAAAAGGATTTCATATGATGCAAATGTATTTAGAAGATAATGAGTCAGCATTCTCGGAGTCTATCCGTAATATGAGAACAATAATGGAATCGAAATTTAAACCAAATAAAAGTTATCTAATTACATCGAGCAATCCCTCAGAAGGTAAAACTACAGTCGCATTTAATTTGGCACTCTCTTTACAAAAAAATTATAAAGTATTGCTAATTGAGGCGGATATTAGAAGACCTTCTGTTGGCAACAGTTACTATGAATTTGATGAAAAAAAATTGGGTTTAAGTGAAATACTGATAAATGAGGCAGAGTTTTCTGAAACGATACAAACTGTTCCTGGAACAAAACTTGAATTTATAGGCTCAGGAAAAAAGAGAACTGATTTATCTGATATTGTAAATGTTATAAAATTAAAGAAATTTTTTCAAATTTTAAATAATAAATACGATTATGTGATTATTGATAGTCCACCAATACTGCCTGTGTCAGATACAATGGTTATTTCTCAGGCATGTGATTATAATTTTTATGTAACAAGATCAAACTTTACAGGCTTACTTTCGCTTATGTCAGGAGTAAAGAAACTGAAAAATATAAGTAAAAAAATAGATGGATTTATACTAAATGATCTTGATACTTCTAAACATAGCTACTACGGATATTATTATCAGCAAAACTACTATTATTCTGGCGAAGATAAAACATATTAAATAAATTTTTTAGATGATTAATTTAGAAAAATTATTTCAAAAAGATGACGAAATATTTATATTTTTTGCTCATATTTTACAATCTTTAACCATTTTTTTTTCATTATATATTTCTTCAATTTTAGATCAGCATATTCTTGCAGATATTTTAAATTTTTATTTATTTTTTGAGTCTGATTATTTTCTATTCTCTATTTTTGTTTTTTGTTTTTATATATTAATTTTTTATTTTGTTAAAAAAAATAAAAGTTATGTAAAAACTTTCTATTATTTTTTCTTTTATGATTTAAAAAATCTAGTTATAGCTTTCTTTTTTTCATTAATAATCTTTATTATAATAAACAAAAAACTTGACGGTTATATATGGTTTTTTAATTCCTTAATTTTTACATTTTTTAATTTGTTTATAATTAAGCTCTTATGCAACAAATTATATCGCTATCTAATTATTAACAATATAATTCAAAGAAATATTCTTCTAATTGGAAGTTTTGAGACAATTAAAAAATTCATTGAAATTTATAAAAATAAAAAAAAAAAATCATTAATTAAATGTTGCATTATTACAGATAAGAAAAATATTGACTATTTTAATGAATTAAAAATACCTTGTTTTACATTCAATAAAAATTTTTTTGAAATATTAAATTATCATTATATTGGTCAAATTTGGCTTGAAGTGAGCAATGAAAAAAAATTAACCTATTCAGTTGATATAGAAGAGCTTTTAAAATATCCTTTTGATATAAAATTATTTTGCAAGAATACAGACAATGATTTATTAAAGTCTTTCTCAGAAAAATATAGCATAGCTTCTTACACCGAAGTAAGAAAAAATTATTTATTTTATTCAGTTAATAATTCAAGGTTTACTGGATTACCTTTATTGATAAAATTTACTATTGATAAAGTATTTTCATTGTTAATTTTTTTAATTACATTTCCCATACTTTTTCTAGGCGCATTATTAATTCTAATCGAGGATGGTTTTCCACTGATATTTACTCAAATGAGAACAGGCTGGGATGGTAGAAAATTTAAAATATACAAATTAAGAACATTAAAAAAACTGAAATTTGATAAAACAATGCAAGTAACCAATAACGACTCTAGAGTGCTTTTTGTAGGAAAGTTTTTAAGAAGATTTAGCATTGATGAATTGCCTCAGCTCATTAATGTAATTATTGGAGACATGTCCATAGTGGGTCCAAGACCCCATATGATTGAACATAGTAAAAAATATTCAGGAATTATAAAAAATTTTTTGACAAGACATAAATGTAGCCCTGGCATTACAGGATGGGCTCAAATTCATGGTTATCGTGGTGCAACAGATGATATTTTAATGAAAAAAAGAATGGATTACGATACTTGGTATTTAAAAAATTGGTCTTTGGGTTTGGATCTATTGATTATGCTAAAAACAATATTTGCAATTTTTAAACATAAATCAGATTAATGTGCCAATTTGACAACCTAGAAGTGTATAGATATCTTTACTTAAATGATTCGTAATATAAAAAAAATAATTAATCTTAAAAACAATCTTGATTTAAAATTTCAATTTCAAAATGTTTTAAAAAAGAATTTGTTTGAAAAACTTAATTATTTGAAATCTTCAATCAAACTTAAAAAACAAATCTCATTAAATAAAATTACAAATATAAATTTTGAATTAAAAAAAAATCCAGAGAAGATATTAAAACAAAAACCATCAAATAAAGAATTAGAATTTAAAAATGTTGAGGAAGAAAATATTTTTGAGAATAGAACAGATAATAATTTACAAATCAATATTAATAAAAAAAGCCATAATAAATTTTTAAAAAAAAAATTACAAAGAAAACTTGGAAGGTTAAAAAGAAAAATTAAAAGATATAAATTTACAGGCCAAACAAATAATGATATTAATCAAGTTCAAACTATGCAAGATCAAAATAGCCCTAGATTAGATGAAATTAATTCTAAGATTAAAAACCTTCAATTAGAATTACAAAAATTACAGACAGAAGATAGCTCGAATTTAGATCAGTCTAATATTAAAAAGTTAAGAAATAAATATAAAAAGAAAATTAAAAAATTAAGAAATAAAATTAACAAATTATCAAAAAACCAAAATGTAAAAGATAATATTGTAGAATTAAAAAGTAAAAATATAATCTCTCAACCATCTCATAATTCAGATGAAAAAGAAGAAATCAACAAGAATGAAAATCTTTTAGCAAATGAAAATATTCAAACTACTGATAAAAAAAATGAAGATTATATTTCAGAATTAAAAAATCAGATTGAAAATTTTAAAGAACAAAACGAAACATTAAATTTAAAATTATTAGAGCATCAAGAAAAAGACAATAACGAAGAAAAAATACAAGTTTCTGAATTACAACAAAAAATAAAATACTATCAAGATGAAAATTTAAGACTATCTAACCTAGTAGTTAATAACGAAAAAACGATTGAAATAATGAGAAATCAAATTAATGGTTTTGAAAATTTAAAACAAAAATTATATGAACAAGTCAATTCATTGGGCGATACTTTAATTAATAATGATAATATTGAAAATATTTTTGAAAACAAAAAAGTTGTAAGTGAGCAAAATGACCATCATCACCAAGAAGAATTAAAGGTAGTTAACTCATCAGAAAACGTTCAAGTAGAAGAAAAAAAAATTCAAGCAAGTACATCTAATCGGATTAACAGCAAAACGGATTATTCTATAAAAGAGATGGACGCAGCAATCAAGAATATTTTTGAAAATTAGTATATTCTTTCAATACAAATTTTTTTTAAAATTTTATTAGATGCAATAGAGGTCAATCAATGTCAATTTTTAGAAAAAGTATTCTAGCTATAATAATCGTTATCATATTTATCCCTAAAATTAATGCTGAGGACACTGATCTTAAAAAAAGTTTTGATGAGATTTTTTTTGAAATAGAGCAAAATATTGAAATATATGAAACAACAAAAATATCAAATTTATTGACTAAAAATGAGGTGTTGATTGAAAAATTTAATGAAATTTTTAATCAAATGTCTCCAGAAACAAAACTTTATATTTTAACTCAATCAATTAACAAAAATTTAAATAATTTAAATGCCCCAATTTATTGTAAAATTTTAGGAAATGATTTTGAAAGTAATTCCAATTTAGATACATCAAATAATATTTTAAAAAATCAATTTAATAGTTTGTTAAAAAATATTATCGAAAAATCTTATAATAGCAATAATTCAGTTAATGATACTGCATTTGATCTCTCAAAAATAATTAAAAATGGATCTCAAGAGTTATCAAATGATTTAATTTTAATCATCATTGAAACAGGTTTAAAAAACAATAATTCGAGAAGTATTTCTACAAACATACTTTATAATATTTATAAGGATAGTGAAAATGAAACAAATGTCATATCAAGTGAAATAGAAAAAACATTAATTAAATCTTCACTTAAAGAACTAGAGTATGAAATTTTAGTTAAGAAAAATGAAATAAAAAATAATGTTAAAGATGATAATTCAAATGAAACAGCAATTATTGCTTTAAGTAAAATAATAACTAGTGCTAATTCTGAAATCTCAAATAAAATATCAAACGAAATATTATTAAGTAAAAATTCTAGAAAAGATGAAGTTGTAATAACATTAATTGAGCAGGCAAATGTTTTAGAGAATTGGAAAAATACTGAAAATAAAAAGATAGTAGCTACTAGAGATAACTTTGTTGAAAAAGTTTTGCCACAAGCAGTTAAAAATATAAACAAAAAAAAAATGGATAGAGTAATAAAGTTGGTTCAAAAATCTGAAATAGAAACCTCAGTAAAAATAATTGAGGCTGTTGTAGATAGCTATGTTGATAATAATAATAATTTTTTTAAATTAGAAAATGATTTTTTTGAAAAAATGCAAGATCTTATCAATGCTAGTAAGGAAAATGATTCAGATTTTATAAAATCAAATAATACAGCTGAAATTATTTTAAAAAGTTTTATTACAGATAAAATCCCATCTAATCTATTGCAAAATTCACAATTAGCATTGGCTTATAGCTCTATTGATATAAATAAATTTGAAAATATGACCAATATTTCTCCAAACTAAAAAATGTATTTAAAAAAAAATAAGTTTAATCAATTTTTTTTTTTAATTTTAATTTTTTTTGGTAGTATCTTTAATGGATCTAATTCAAATGATTTAGTTCTAATTAATTTTATTGTATTTTTTATTTTTTTTTTAAAATTACTTACCATTAAAAACAATATAACTTTAGCAAAGCATATTTTTAATAAAAACTATAAATTAATTTATTTATTTCTAATTTTATTATTTTACGTATTTTTACAAACAATCCCAATGCCTATATCGTGGTTAAAATTTTTTTCTATTACTTATTACGATTATTTATCTAATCTTAATTTAAAAAATTTTTACTCAATTAGTTTAGATTCCAAAAAATCATTTATAGAAGCAATAAATTATATAAATATCTTTTTAATCATTTTTATTACTCAAATATTGTTTTATAAAAAAAAGCATTACATAAGATTTATTTTTTTTGTTGTTTTTATTGGATTTCTGCATGCATTCTCTTCGATTTTTATTTTATTGCTGGGAAACCCGGAATTTTTCCTTGAAAAAATAGTTCACTATAAATCGTCAGCAACAGGCTTCTACATAAATAGATCTAATTTTTCTTTTTTTCTTATGATGACATTCATTTGCGGTATTCAATATATATTTATACAGTATTTAAAACCTTTTATTAGAACTCCTAATAAAATAAATTTTGATTTAATTTACATTAGAATTTTTTTAATCTTTATTACAATTGCAATAATTTCATCTTTATCGAGATTAGGGAATTTTTATTTAATTTTATGTCTTTCTATCTATCTCTTGTTTTCTTTTAAATATTTCAAAAAATTATTTAATCAATTTACATTGATATTTTTAATATTTATTTTATTTGATTTTTTTATTTTAGGTATTTATTTTGGTGGACTAGATCTATTTGATCGTTTTTTGTTTTTAAATGAGGAATTAAATATAAATAGTTTTTTAAGCACCGAGACAAATGTTGTAGATATTAAAAATTCATATGTACCAATAAATCGCTTTGAAATTATTTCTATATCAATAAACTTTTTTAAAAAATTTATTTTTTTTGGGTATGGTGCTGGTTCTTTTGAAAAAACATTTATATTATTTTATGAAGATTTAACTTTATTTTATGCCAATCATGCTCATTCAGATTTTATTGAGCTAATGGGCGAATTTGGCATTGTTGGTTTATTAATTATATCCTTAATCTTTATATCTTTAGCAAAAACTACACTAAATTCTTTTTTGGATGATGATAATTATTTTAAAATAATGACACTTACTTTAACATTAATATTTTTTATTAATGGTTTTGTTGATTTTTCATTAAATATTCCTTCAAATCAATATTTATTTGCAAGTTTATTCTCAATATCTTTAAAAAAAAAATCTAAAGTTTATTGAACTTCTAAATTATTTGCACTTAGGCCACTTTGTATAATTGGGTTGTATGATTTAAATAAATTAGTTTGCGGTAATAATAGACTTATAACTCTATTCCACTTAACTAAATCTGAAGGTGGTATGTAAATTATGTCTCTTTTATTTAATAAAAACTTTCTGCCTGTAATTAAATTTATGGGATTTTTTATATTAAGTTTAAATACATCTATCTGCAATTCTTCTTCAAAGTTTTCTCTCATAACAAATACGTTTTTAGCATCAGCAGTTAATTGGTTAATTCCACTATCAGAAATTAATTGCGTTAAAGAATAACCTGCATACGGATAATAAGATCCAGGTCTATTGATTTCACCAAATACCATTATCGAATTTGGATTTCTGTCTATAAATATTACGTCATCTTTTTTGAGATAAAAATTATCACTTCCACTTGTGCCTTTAATTGCGCTTGTCAAATCTATATCAAATACTTTCTCATCCCTTCTGATTATCCCAGTTGTGCTTGCTAAATTGTCATTTCCTGTAGTATTTATATTTGCTTTAATCATTGCGTCCAAAATTCTAATTGGCTTATCATCCAAATCAATTACCAGTTGGTTTCTCACGTTCCCAGTAATGTAAACTTTGCTACTATTAAAATTAACAATTTCCAATTGTAGGTCTGGGTTTTTGTAAAATTTAGATAAAATTTCTAAAAGCATATTTTGTAATTCTGAAGAGGTTAAATTTTTAACATCTATTTTCCCAACATAAGGCAAATCAACCATTCCCAATGGGTCAATTAAATAATTTCCATCAATATCATCTGTTTCTGTGAGGTTAATTGTAATTTCGTCTCCTGGTCCTAATTGATATTCATAAATATAGTCATAAAGACCATAATATGATTTTACAACATCCTGTATCTGAACTGTATTTGAGATAATTTCATTGTTTAATTCTGTTATTTCTTCTTCATTCAAACTATTAACATCAATAATTTTAATTTTGATATTTGGAGTTGTAATGTTATCTGACTTTTCTGGGGCGATAGGATTTTCACTTATACCTGTATTTAAAGCACATGAATTTAGTAACAAAAAAAAATAAATTACAAGCAATTTTAGATTTGAAATTTTTTTTAATAATTGACAATAAAAAAATGACATTATTTATATTTTCTTTTTTTTTTAATTTTAGCAGGTGATCCCATATATATAAAGTTTTCTCTTGTGTTTTGATACAAGTTACTTCCAGCTAAAAGCACTGACCCTTTTTTTAAAATTACACCTGGTGCCACAAAACAATTTGCAGCAATCCAAACTTTGTTTTCAATAGAGATAGATTCTGTAATGATATTAAAATTTTTTGATTTATAGTTTCTGCTCGCAGTACACAAAAACACATTTTGACTTATAGTTGCATTTTCACCTATCACGATCTTATCATAATTATAGCAATCAACATTAGATCCTATAAGACTATTTTTACCTATTTTTAAATTCCAAGGTTCAAAAATTTTTACAGAAGGATAAATTTTTGATGACCACTGAATATTTGCACCAAATAATTTTAATAGAAACACTCTCCAAAAATTAAAAAAAGGAGGAGGTGTGAAACGGAAGAGTAAACACCATACAAAGAACCATGTTATTCTTAAAAATTTAACTGAGAGCTTTTGTTTATATGGTTTCAATTTTTTGTTTGATTGAGATTCTTTATTAGATAATACAATAAAAATATAGAATATTAATGTTAAATTATAAGTATAATCCTTTCTTCTAATGAGAAAAATTATAGCTCAATTTATAGGTAGAAAATTTCCATATTTTAAAGGTAAACAAAAGCTAATAAGAGCATTATATACGCCAGACAGAAATTTAAATTCAGGTGATGAATTCACTATAAAATATTTTGATAAGAAATATCATGGAATTACCAGTAATTACATTGATTGGGGGGTTTATTTTTTTGGTGGACTAGAGAAAGGTTTGATTAATTACTTCGATACAGTAATTGATCAATATGATTATTTTATAGATATAGGAAGTAACTCGGGCACAATAAGCTTGCCCTTTGCAAATTATAAAAATCTTCAAATTATTTGTTTTGAACCTTTAGACTATAGTTATCAAAAATTAATTAAAAATTTTAGAATAAATAATGCATTAAAAAAGAACACATTTCATAAGATTGCGCTATCGAACAAGAAAGGTTTTGGATACTTGTACTATTCATTAACAGAGTCAAACATTGGTACAGCCACATTACAACAAGATAGAGATAAAATTAAATCTGTTAAAGAAAGAGTGCTCATAGATAAATTAGATAATATTTGTAAATTTAAAAATTCTAAAATTATAATTAAGATTGATGTAGAAGGACATGAGGACAAATTAATTGATGGTGCCACTAAATTATTAAAAAATAATCAAATTTTAATGTATCTAGAGACATTTAATAAAAAATTATTAAAAAAGTTAAGAAAAAAAGGTTTTAAATGTTTTTACCCAAAATTTATTGAAGAAAAATTTTCATTTCAAAAAAAACAATATTTTCACCATACTATTTTAAAAAATCATTAAATGAATATTTTTAAATTAATTCAAGAGATAAATATTTTTAAAAACAATAACAGATTAAAACAAAATATCTTTTCACAGTTTATTAATTTTTTTGTTAAAATAATAGTTCAACTTTTCTTTCCGTTAATAATGATTTTTTATTTAGGCACCAATGATTTTGGCGTGTGGATTATTTTGTTCACTATAGTAACGACTATTAGTGGATTTAATTTTAATACTTTAGAGGTAACTAAAAATATTATGATCCAACTTTATGTAGAAAAAGATAAAAATGCACTTAATAGTATTTACTCCAATTCAGTGGTCAGTCATTTTGCCAATTTGTTAATTTTTATATTAATTAGTTTTAGTGTTTATTATTTATTTGATTTTTCTAGTTACACATCAACCACACTAACGATGAAAAGTTTAGAACTATGCTTTTTATTCATAATGTTAGGATTTTTGGTAGAGAGCATTACTTACTTGCTATATCCAATTTTTACCTACAGTGGCTACACTAAAACATGGATTAACCAACAATCCTTTTTCCAATTTCATTCTAAATTGCTTCTTGTAGCTTCTCTTTTATTCAATGATTTCATGTATTTGGGTATATTTTACTTAATTTCGAATTTATTAAGATTGTTTTTAATACTTTTATTTAAAAAAAATGAAAATACAGAAAATATTTCTTTCAATTATACATTGCTAAATAAAAATACTTTCAAACAATTATTTGTTAAATCTTTAAGTTATTCTTTAGAAAAAATTAATTATCTATTAAAACAGAATGGCCTTATTTTAATTATTGGTTATTTATTTAGCCCTATTTTGGTTACCATGGTAAGTACTGCGAGAACTTTATTTTATTATTTACCAATTAATTTTTTTGAAGTTATTACAAATCCAGCAACTATAGAATTTGGAAAAGTAAATTTAGAGGATAAAAGCCAAATTTTTGATCTTTTAAGAAAATTTACTTACTTAAGTGTAGTTGTAGCTACTCTTTATTTTTTAGGGGCTAATCTTCTTGGAAAAGCAATTTATGACATTTGGATAAATAATAATTCAATAAATCTATTACAGTCAACAATTTTTTGGATTTCGCTTGATGCAGTATTTATTGGATGGATCAATCTATTGTATGCACCGTTCAAATCTAAAAATAATTTTTTATTTTTATCATTGATAGACTTTTATTTCACTTTTATTTCTTTATTGTTAGCAGTTGCTGTGTCTTATTTTTTAAATTCTTTAGATCTTTTAATTGCCATAATAACTATCTTTCATTTTATTTTTTATATTTATATCAAAATAAACTTTAAGAAATTTATTAATTCTTTATCATGAAAAAAAAAATTCTTTTAGTAACTCCTGGTACCTTTCACTATTTTGAACTTGCAAAAGCTTTAATTAAAAAAAAACAATTAAATAAAATTATTAGTGGTTACCCTAAATTTAAGCTAACAAAATATAATTTAAGTAAAAAATATTTAATCTCCTCAGGTTTCTATCAAATAATTTTTCAAATTTTAAAAAAATTGAGAATAAATCTATTTAATAGTTTAGAATCTACAATTCAAATATTAAATTTTATCAATTTAGATAAGTTGTCAAAAAAATATTTAGATCAGACAAGTATCTTATTATCTTTATCAGGCTGTAGTGTTGAAAGTGGGAAGCTTTTTAAAAAAAAAAATAAAATATTTATATGTGAAAGATCAAGTAGCCATATTCTTTTTGCAAATAAAATTTTAAAAGAAGAGTATAAAAAATATAAAATTAATTTCAGTATTGATCAAAGAATAATTAAAAGAGAATTAGCTGAATATAAGAATGCAGATTTTGTTTTAGTTCCATCTAAATTTGTAGAGAAAACTTTTAAAGATTATAATTTCTATAACACTAAAGTTTTATCTTTTCCTTCAAATAACAAAATATTTAAAATGATAAATAAAAATAAAAATAGATTTTATGGAAATAACTTTAAACTTGTCTTTGTTGGATCATTAAGTTTAAGGAAGGGCCTTCCATACTTACTTGACTCATTTAATAATTTGAAAATCAATAACAAGGAACTTCATTTAGTTGGTGAAAAAACCAATGATTACGAGCTTTTTAAACATAAAATTAATTTTAAAAATACAATTCTCCATGGTCATATTTCTCAACAAAATATTAATAAATTGTTTAACAATAGTCATTTATTTGTATTACCTAGTCTAGAAGAAGGTGCTGCAGTTGTTGTGGCACAAGCTATGAGCGCTGGTTTACCTGTCATTGTTTCAAAAAATACTGGTTGGTCAGATATTGTTTCAAAAAATAAGAATGGACTTATTGTAAATGCAAGAGACTCAAAAAATTTAACTAAAAAAATTAAATTCCTAAATAATAATAGAAATCTTTTGCTTAATTATTCTAATAATTGCTTGAAATACTCTAAAAATCAAAGCTGGGATAAATATGTTGATCGATTAAACGATTTAATTGAGAATAAATAGTTTTATTCATATAATTTTGAAATCTTTTCGAAATATTCTTTTTGACTGAAATATTGTGATCTTTCTCTAAGTTTTTTTTGAAGATTGATTAAAAAGTTTTTGTTTTCAAAAATTTTCAAAATAGATTTAACGTATGAATTTACCTCAAAAGGATAAAATAATTCTGAGTAATTTCCTAAAATTTCTTTTGTAGTTTTGATATTGCTCGCAACTATGGGCACTCCACTTTTAATAGCTTCTATTAATGGAAGACCGTAACCCTCATATATAGATGGGAAAAGCAAAACATCAGAAATTTTATAAATTTTATCAATTTCAGATCTTGGAAGGTTTTTTATTTCGATAATATTTTTTTTTTGTTGATTTTTAATTGGAATTTTCAACTTATGACCAATTTTTAATAATATTAATTTTTTTTTTGAAATTTTTTTTAATTTATCTAAAATTTTTAATGAGGTTTCATGATTTTTATAAAAATTGCTACCTACAATTAAGATTTTTTTTGATTGAAAAGGTATTTTGTATTTATCACATATCTTTTTTTTATTAATTTTTATTGAGTTGAATTTTTCATCTACCGTTGTGTGTAAAACAACTATTTTTTCTGCAGGACAATCTGTATATTTTATAATATCATCCTTAGTATTGTTGCTAACAGCAATCACTTTATCAAAATACTTGAGATGACTTAGGGAGTATCTTACCAAATAAGGAGTTTTTCCTAATTGAGCTTTAAATTTTTCAGGTATTAGGTCGTGAACGGTGATTATTTTTTTACGACAAGGCAAATATTTAACTAAATGGGCATATTGATGGTCAATAATGTGGGCAACATCAAATTTTTTAAGTTTTTTTAATAATTTTGGATAATGAATGTATCTATTGTAACGTAAATTCCACGGTTGACTTAATAGATTAGAGTATTTTTTTGAAAAAACTGGAACATACTTGCTGGTTATAAAATTTTTATTTTTTTTTTGATTTTGATAGAGGTAATTTGAAATCATATCCATACTTTTGCGTTTATCGTCTCTAAAATTAAAAAAATATTTAAGATAAATTTTTTTTTTCATGGATTTTTGAATATATTCAATTTTGTAATTCAACTTTTAATACACACTATATATTGTGTCATCATATTTTGTAATCTCAATTATTGGTTGAAAAATACTTTTAAATAAAAGTTAAATAGTAGATAATCAACACATAAAAACTTGCAAAAATCAGTAAAAGGGAGCACAAAAATTGATTAGGAAAATTTTTAATATTTTTTTAATTATAATACTTGTTAATACAACATTTAGTGTTGCCTCAGTTATTGCTGTTGCACCATCTCCTGGTGATTTATTAAGAAACAAAGAAAATTTTGAAAAAAAACAAAAGATTCCTGAAAAAATTCCTGATGCTTTACTAAAAAAAGAGAAAATTACTGATACCCTTGAGGGAGATCAGAAAATATTAGTTAAAAAGTTTGAATTTATTGGTGAATTGGATTTTATTTCAATTGAAACACTGCAAAATCTAATCAAAGATTTTAATGGCAAGGAATTAAACTTTGGAGAAATTCAATCAGTTGTTAATACAATTAATCGTTATTTTCAAATTCAAGATTTATTAGTTGCTCGAGCTTACCTTCCAAAACAAGAGGTTAAAGATAACACCATCTTAATATCAATTTATGAAGGAAGATTAGATGCAGATCAACCTTATAGAATTTTATCACAAGATTTGAAATTAAGACAAGATAAAATCTTTGGTACATTAGATAAAGCGCTTGAAAGAGGTTTGACTTATAAATCTTTAGAAAGAGCAATATTAAATCTCAATGATAATCCAGGTATTTCAACCAAAGCATCTCTTGAACCAGGGGATGAGACAGGGGAGACAAGAATAGTTTTAGACATAGCGGAGGCTAAATTTGTTACCTACAACACTGGTTTTAATAATCATGGCTCTAGATACACTGGAAAAAATAGAGCGACGACTAATTTTACATTTAATAACCCAAGTTCAATTGGAGATCAATTTGATTTAGCTTTATCAAAATCAGAAGATGATTTTGAAAGTATAGAGCTGAAGTACAATTTCCCAATTGGCGAGGATGGATGGAGAATAGGTGCTAGTTATAATTATTTTGATTATAAAATTGGTAAAGAATTATCTTCCAATAATACTTTGGGAGATTCTGAAAGTTTTAAAGTGAATGCTCGATATCCTTATTATCGAACTGCATTAGAATCTCTATTTTTTGATTTAGGATACACTGAAAAATACTTGTATAGCGAAACAGCAGGCAGTGCAACGAGCGATAAAGAGCTTAAAAACTTTATCTTTAGTGCTGAGTGGAACAATACAGATAGTTATTTAGGTGGAGGGTATACACAAATCAAACCATCAGTAACCTTTGGAGATTTGGACCTTTCAAAAGTAGCCTCTAGCTTATCAAGTGATAACTCTGGAGCACGAACCAATGGTTCGTTTGAAAAATCGACACTAGATATTACAAGAATTCAAAAAGTTAAGGGCAATTTAAATCTACATTTGTTTGGTACTACTCAATTTGCCTCAAAAAACCTTGATAGTTCTGAGAAATTATCACTTGGTGGACCATCGGGTATAAGAGCTTATCCAGTAGGAGAAGCTACAGGAGATGAGGGATATCGATACAGTATTGATGCAAAATACAACATCAATGCACCTAAACATTTTGATAGTTTAACAGCAATTGCATTCTACGATTATGGAATGGTAACGCAATTTACTGATTTAACGAATTTATCTGTAAGTAACAACACGTACTCACTAGAGGGATACGGAATTGGCTTTGAGGCAACGAAGGGAGAAAATATCTCCATTAAAGCTTCGCTTG
>Ga0255769_10002214_pt1 | contig 21166 bp, 19 predicted proteins | sample 041ome_9_FD_179637 | JGI IMG/M metagenome (GOLD analysis project Ga0255769, IMG submission 179637) | Coastal salt marsh microbial communities from the Groves Creek Marsh, Skidaway Island, Georgia - 041413US metaG (version 2) | ecosystem: Environmental > Aquatic > Marine > Intertidal zone > Salt... | reverse complement strand
AAACAAAAAGAGTTCCCCCTGGATTTTATATAAAATATTCATTAAACAAAACTGATTTTCGCTGCTTTATAATTGATAAGAAAAAAAAACCTAGAAAAGAAAAAGATTTAATTCTAAAAAAAAAAATGAAAGCTATAAATGAAGTATACAAATCTTATAAAAAAATTACAGGTGCAAAAATTAAACTTGCATTTTCTGGAGGTGTTGACTCTACGGCACTACTATTAAATCATAAAAATATTTTAGAAAAATATAATCAAGGTTATTACAAAGATAGGGGAAAGTTATCTGAAATAAAAATGGCCCATGAAATAGCAAAAATAACCAATGCCAAAATAAATTTTGTCAAACCTGTAGTTAATTTTTCTGTAAAAAGTATTAGAAAAAAAATTAAAAAAGGACTGTCTATTATGAATGGTCTAACATATATGAAACATGGATTTACTTATAGTCCATATAAACCTAACCAAAGAAATAAAACAATAATTTTAACCGGGCAAAACTCGGATACTTTATTCCATGTAGATACATTTGCGCCAAGCTCATTTACAACTGGTGTAATTAGACTAATAAAATTGTCATCAAGTTTGTTCTTACGATTTAAAACGACAGAAATGTATTTTAGATTGTGCCGAATTTTTAAAAAAAAAGATGCAAGTAAACTTTTGCTTTTAAAAATAGAAAAAAGCTATTGTGGCCTTAAAGAGCATGAAATATCCACTAACACTTTAAATGAAAAAATATTGAAAATAATTAATAATTATAAAAAAAAGTCATACATGAAGCCATTTACAATATGGCTACAAGATGATTTTTACAAAAATTTAGAGAAAACAAGTTTTGCTAATTTTGAAAAAGATAATCATTTAATGAGATTAGCTCGCTGGATAAGAACTATTGGCAACTTTCAGCAACAATTTTTAAATTTTTCTTATAACGAAAAAATAACAATTTGCACGCCTTTTTCTGAAGGTCCTATTGCATTTCCATTGCTTTCATATCAACTTGATATCAGAGATGTTTTTTTTCCTAAAATATTTTTACATAATTATATAAAGAGTGAGCTGGGATTTAGTTATGGAAGTTTAAGAAAAAAAGTTTTTAATGATAAATTAATATTTTTTCCAAAACAAATAATATATTTTGGAATAAAGTTTTTTAATTTAAAAATAAAGAAATTTAAAAAAGTGAAATCATATCAGAGCAACATATCTCAAATTGATTTAAAAAATCTTAGAGATATTCTCGGACATAAAAAAGGCGTAATTAATCGTATCTTGCTTAAGCACGTTAGTAATAATTCCTGTAAAAAATATTTAAATTATTTATACGATTGCCTTGAATTAAAGATTGATCCATCAACGATTGAAATTTCTAAAGGTACAGAGCTATGTCGTTTAGTTAATTTACAAATAATGCTGTATTCAAAGGATAGATCTTAATTATGAATATATATATTCATGTTGAAAATGTTGTTAGAGAATTAGATAGTAAAATTCTTTTGGCAATTTTAGCAGCATCAAGAGGTCATCAAGTGATTGTATCTAATTTAAGTAGCATTACAAGGGGGGTAGCCCTGCGCTTGCTAGCTCCAGGCATTTTTCATACAAAATCTTTAACGCCAGGTGAGGATAAAATTTTAAGGCATCAAAAATTAATCGATAGTGGTTTCAATGTCACTAGTATAGATGAAGAGGGTGGCTTGGTTGATTATGGGTATGATAAATTTGCAAAAATTAGATATTCAGAAAAAACTATCGATCAATCTACAGCAGTCTTTGGGTGGGGTGTAGAAGATACAGATTCTTTAAAAAAAATATTTTCAAAATATTCATCTAAAATTTATAAAACAGGATCTCCCCGAGCTGATCTTTGGAAACCTCTTTTTTATAATTACTGGGACATTCCAAAAGAAAAACCTTCAAAACCTTATTTATTAATATCATCAAACTTGGGTATTGTTAATAATAAGAAATCTGTATGGAAATTAATGGAACAACATAAAAATTCTGGGTATTATAAACGTGATCCAGAACTTATCTATAAACACTTAGTTTGGGTCGCTGATGAATCACGTATGATGTCATGCTTTATAGAAGCAATTAAATATTTATCAAAAAATAATAATTTATATGACATTGTTTTAAGGCCGCACCCCACAGAAAACGAAGATATGTGGAAAATTTTTTTAGATGGTATACCAAATGTGCATGTTATACAAAAAGGACCAATTACTAATTGGGTTGTTCATTCTTTTGCAGTTTTGCATAATGGTTGCACAACATCTATAGAAGCTTCAATCTCAGGTAAGCCAGTTATTTCTTATGTGCCATTTAAACAGAAGTATAGTAGACAATTTGCTAATGATTTAGGTTGTTTTGTTGCTACAAAAGAAGATCTTTTAAAAAAAATAAATTCTATTTATCTTGAGACACAAACTGGCAATTTAAATAATAATAAAATTTCTGAAAAAATACTTAATAAAATTTATCTTGATGATAGTGAATTAGCAGCAGATAAAATTATAAAAGTATGGGAGGGCCATGATAATAAAAATTTTTCTAAAGTTTCTAACTGGCTTGTATTTAAATTTTTTTTAAAAATTATGAAATTAAGAGATTTGATTAAAATGAATCTTTTAAATTTTTTTTCTAAAAACAGTTTTGAAAAAAATAACAATAAATTTCAACCATTAACTGAAGTTGATATTTGTAAACGTATTAAGAAAATAAAAGCAATATTGAAAATTGAAATAGAATTAGACTGCAGACTTCTTTCAGATAAAACTATTTTAATAAAAAAAAAATAGAATTTGTTATTAATTAATTGAATTTTTTTGATTTTTTCATTAAATCTACTTGATAAATTAAATAATTTTTTATATCCTTTTGTTCATCAATATAATTATTTAGAATTTTTAATTCAGTATTTATTTCATCGATATATTGAAGGTTTTTATTTATTTCTTTTTTTATATTTGTTTTTTCAATTAAAAATTCAATATTTTTGAGCTTACCTCGAACTAATTTACTTAATTTAACTGGATAGTTTATTTTTCTAAATGGAAAAAAATGTCTGGTAGTTCTTGCATCTAGCAGTTTTTCATTTAGAGCTGCTTTTACTATTTCAGATTTGTTTAACCTTAAATCTTTGTCAATTAAATATCTATGCTTTAAGTAATTACCAACAAATATAGTTTCGTCAGTATAATCAACTTTTATTACTGGTGCCTTTTTATATCCAAATTTTAATAGAAAAGCATATCTGTGAGACCCATCTAAAACAATATTATGCTTATTATCTATTATTATTGGCTTAAGCATTATACCGTCTTTTAATATCATTTGCTCAATATTTGCTAAATGACTTGGCAAAACTTTTTCTAGTGGCTTTAGATTTGAAAGTTTTTCAAATTCTAATTTGAATTCAATATTTCTTTTAATTTTTTTATTTGTTTTTTGATTAGACAAATTTCTAATTTCCGAACCGCTAAACCCTACTCCTACAGACCTAGGTTGAAATAATGTTTTGTATCCCATAGTCTTTAAAATATTCAAAATTTTATTATTACCTGAAATTATAATATCAAAATTAAGATGAGATATAGAAGCAGTGCCTTCCTCTATTGAGCCTTCGATTAACTCGAATGAAATGTTATTACAATCTTGAAAAGTTTCTTTTAATATTTTTTTTATTTGCTTTGGTTTTAAAACGGAGTTTTTTGATTTAACATATGTTATTCCAATAATCAGTTTTTTAAAATTTCGTAAAAGACGTTTTATTGTAATAACATGGCCAAGATGTGGTGGTTGAAACTTACCAAAAAAAATTGCAGTTTTGTTTGTCATATTAATTATTGAAGTTCTTTTAGAATATTAATTAATCCTTTATTGTCAGTCCTGTTTCGAACTGTCAATCTAATATACTCACCTTTTTTTTTGTCAATTTTTTCAGAAATATTTTTAATTAAATATCCTCTTTTTAAAAGTTTTTTTGTAAGTATTTTAGATGTAAATTTTTTTAAAATCTTGCACATTATATAGTTAGATTGTGATGGTAAAGGTTTAATAAAGTTGATGTTTTTTAATTCTTTGTAAAATATATCTCTTTCAATTATTATTTTTTTACATGCCTTATTAAAATCAAGAAGATATTTTGGCATTATCTCCAAAAAAGTTTCACCAAAAGAATTTATGTTCCAAATTGGTAAATAGCTTTTAATTTTTGATAAAAGTTTTTTATTTGAAGTAGATGCAATACCTAGTCTAATTCCAGCAACACCAAAACTTTTTCCAATACTTTTTATAATTAATAAGTTTTTATACTTAGTAATAACTTTTTGTGAAAGCATTTTGTTTAAATGATTTTTTTCTGAAAAATCTATAAATGATTCATCGATAATGAGATTTTTATTTTTTTTTTTTAAATAATTTAAAAACTTTATTAATTCTTTCTGAGAAATAATATTCCCACTCGGGTTATCTGGATTTATTAAAATAATATTTTTACATTTTTTAGAAAGATCATAGAGTTCTTTGATAGAATATCTAAAAGATTCATCTTCAATCTCATTTAAAATAATTCTGTTAAGACCAATTGCATTAATATATTCATTAAACGTAGGTATTAAAATACCAAATTTCCCATCAAAAATATTCGGTAAAATTTTAATGATTTCAGAGACGCCATTGCAAACCACTAAATTATTTTGATTAATTTTGAATATTTTTGTTGCTAATTTATTTTGATACTTCAGCGACGATGGATATTGCGTTACAAGATTAGAAAAATTTTTTTTTAGTTTTTGAAGTAATAGATTATTTGGGAAATATGGATTTACCAAAAAAAAATAATCTATTATATTGGAATTTCTCCAAAGACCACCAAATCTATTAGTAATTTCTTTAATATTCATATTTTTTTTACTTTTATGAAAAAATTTTTAATTTTTTGTATTAAAATATTATGTATTTTTAATTTTGGCACGTGATTAGAAGTTAAATATTTTTTTTTATCATAAGTTCTCTTGGGTATTTGCCAATCTCCATAACAAAATTCTAAATATTTTATAGGATTGGAAACTGTTTTGTATAAATTTCCTAAAAAAAATAGCTTAGACTGTTTGCTAAAAAATACAGCAGGCACCCTCATACCCTTACCAAGTCTATACATCCATTTACCGTCTTTATAAAATCCTATTATTTCATAAGTACAATTATATTTTGATAATTCCCATTTAAGATTTTCAAATTTATCGATCCTTTTAATTACCTTAAAACCATTATCAATAAATAACTTATTTAATTTATTTTTTAAATTAAATACTTGATCTGTTAAAATTGTAATTTCGACATCCCAATCCCATTTAATAAATTGCTGCTCTCTTATTGCTCCAAGCAAAGTGCCACCAGTTATAAAATGTTTGATTTTTTTTTTTTTTAAAATTTCACTCAATTCTTTGAGTCCCATGTTTTGCATTTTTAATTCCTTATCTGATCTTATTCTAATTTTATGTGAATATTTCATAATTTAACTCTATGATTGCTTTTTTAAATTATTATTACTTTTAAATAAATTGATTTAAATTATATTGTATCCTTAAGATTTTTAATTTTATATTAGTTAAAATATTATGCTAAGTTATTTATATAATAATTTATTTTTATGTAGTGTAATTTATTTAACTATAGCCACAAATAAGTACTTTTTTAATTTTAATAACATAATTTTTTTATTTTCTTTATTTATTCATCTAGCTTTTACTATAATTTATATCAAAATTTTTCCATACTCAGATTGGGAAACATATTTTTTTTGGGCAGATTCTCTAGAACCAAAAAATTTGAAATTTCATAATTTTTTTTCTTCTCATCTTGTAGTAGCTTTAATAGTATATTTGAAGCATTTTTTATTTTTAAAAAAAATTAATATAATTTTATTATTTTCATTATTCTCTTTTTTTGGAATTTTAATTTTTGTTAAAAATTTAATAAAATTAGGAGTAGAAAAAAAAATTACATATTTTTTTTTATTTATTCCAACTTTTCATTTTTGGACAAGTATGCCAGGAAAAGATTCGTTAATTATTTTGTTACTTTCAATTTTTTTTTATTTTTATTTAGAAAAAAAATTTTTTATTTCTATTCTTTTTATTTTATTAGTCAGTCTTTTAAGACCTCATGTAGGTGTTATATTCTTTTTATCTTATTTGTTAAGTGAAATTTTCTTTGCAGGCACTAAGAAAAAAATTACTTTATTTTTAAATTTACTTATTTTTTTATTTTTAATTTTATATTTTCCTCGAACAGCTGGTTTTTTTTTAACCGAGAAAGATATTTTTATAGATAATATTTTTTATCAGGCATTAAATCAACTTCATATTATCATGAACAAATATCAAATGACTAATTCAGCCTATGAAAATACAAATATTTTATCAAATATATTTAATTATTTTATCTTTCCCACAGATTTAATTTTTAAAAAAACCTCTTTACTAACCTCTTTTTCAATATTTATTGATGCCTTTACATTTGTTTTAGTAGCAATTTTAATATTTCGTAATAGGAAATTAGAGATTAATAATAAAAAATTAATTATTTTTTTATCTTTAATTTCTATTATTTATTGTTTAGTTTTTCCTCAGATTTTTTTTAATTACGGTTTAAATTCTCGACAAAAATGGATGATTTTACCTTTTGTAATTTATCTAAGCTTTTCTCTTAGAAATTTATTTGTAAAGATAAATAAAATATAAGTAATTAAAATTGAAAATGCAAAAATTTTAATACTTTCAGATAGATAAAAAAAATCGCTTTTTTCTATAGGCAAATTATATTTAACTTTAAACAAGTTTTTTGCCTCTTCTGAGTGTATGAATGATAAATTGTCTAAGTATCTTGATGTTTCCTCAAAGCAGTTTAGGGATAAAATTTTACAAATTGATTGATTATTTGCAATAAAAGTTAAAAATATTTCAGATTTATTAAGTATATAGAATTGCTCAATAAAAAATTTTTTTTTATTTTCCAAATTACTTTCTGTCAAATTTTTAATACTATCGCTATTCAATAAATTTATATTGTTTGTCAATTCTTTAGTTAAATCCATTATAGAAAAATTATTATTAAATATTTTTGATAAAGTCTGATAGTTTTCACTGTTTTTAGATAAATCTAAAATAAATAAATAAAAATTTATATACTCAACAAGACACTCTTTAATTTTTTTATTTTTATTACAGTTTGAATTAATATTGGGTGGATAATTTTTAAATAAGTTTGAATTTATAAGAGAATAATATTTTTTATTTATTTCATCATTTATTAATAAATCAAAATTTTTATTTAAAATACGATAATCATATAAATTTTTATATTTTTCTAATTTATTTTTATTTTCAATAATTTTCTCTATATACAATTTATTAAGTTCTTCTTCTAATTTTTTTTCATCTATATATTCAGGTAATAATAATTTAAGTCTAAAAAAACTTAGGTTATTATTTAAAATAAAGTTACTATCATTATCTTGACTAAGATCTTTTATTTGATGTTTAATTTTATATTTTTTATTAAATAAAAAATTTAAAAGTTTATCATGAGAATTATATTTATAACTAGAAATTTGTTTACCAGTAATATCGTACGTGTGTCCCATACTGAATCCTACTATTTTCGTACGAAAGATGTAATTTATTAGTGATAAAATAGAAAACAAAAATATAAAGATAAATATATAAAAAAAAGTAATTTTTTTATTTGGTAATTCTGATGCAAACATTAAAACAATATTACATATTTTAGCATTAAGTTAAATAAAAAATAACTATTCATATCTACTTGTTAAAAATTTAGGAATTATTTATTTTGCACATAAGTTTAATTTTTTTCTTCAATTTTTTTATTTTTAGAAAATTACATTCTTAAATTTTTCTTGAAATTATTTAAATCGCGCAAAACCATGTTCTATTATTTTAAATTAAATGATATAATTAATTTTAAATTACATAATTAAATAAAAAAAAACTATATTGTCCTATTAATGAGTATTCAATTAAATTTATCGAATTATATTATTGTACTTGGAACAACTTATTCTGGTTCAGGAGCAGTATATGATTATTTAGCTGGGCGCGGAGATCTATATGATCCATTGCTGGGCACAGAATATCAATTACCTCAAATGCCTAATGGTTTAATGACATTAGAAGCTATTTCAGATAAATCATTTCATCCAGGGACTGCTGATTATGTTTTGAGTCAATTTGAGAATTCAATAAATAAACTTTCGAGATCAAGAAAACTTTGGCGTTATGGTAAAAATTATTCTGCATTAATCCCTTCATTCAAAAAACAAGCTTATAATTTTATTAATGAAATTTCTGCTGCAAAACTTCCCTTGCGTTTACATTGGCGTAGACAAATGCAATCAAATGTACCTTTATTATATTTTTTGAATAAGTTAAAAAAAATTTTTTTTTCAAAAAAATCAATTACTGTTTCCCGATTAATTTCTTCTAAGGAAAATTTAATAACCGCTGCTCAAAAATTTCATCAGCAGATTTTTTTATCTACCTCAAATAATCGCAGAGTACTTTTAAATCAAGCTGGATCTGGATGGAATCCAATTGAATCAACAAAATATTTTTCTAATCGTAAAATCATTTTAGTTTTACGTGATCCACGCGATCAGTTTTCAGATATTAAAAATTACAAAGATGCAAGCTCTGTAACTGAATATGTTCATTGGTATATTGAAATGAGAAGGAGGCTTAAACAAATAAATGATCAAAATATTTTAATTTTACAATTTGAAAATTTTGTCAATCAAAATGAAAAAATAATTGAACAAATATGTAATTATTTATCTTTATCTACCAATATACATTCAAACTACGAACCAAATCTTTCTAAAAAAAATATTGGGATATATAAAAAATATTTAAATCAAAAAGAGATTGATGTAATTGAAAATAGTTTGTCAGAATACATACAAATCTAATGAAACAATCGTATTCTGATATATTATTAAAATCTGTTGTTCACAATGATGCAGAGATTTACATTAGATCAGGTTATGGAGGTAAAAAAATTAAGAAATGGCCATTTTATAAATTTATAAAATTATGGATTAATGGAAATTATAGGCAAGCAAGAAGCAAATGGATAGATTGGCTATTAAATGAATTTAATAAGTATAAGTGTATACCAAAATCAAGGGGAGGCATGTATCATGGATCTGTTCATTTTTATTCCTTAAAGTTCAAAAATATAAATAAAAAAAAATTATTATTAGATCCTACTTTGATTTCTAAGGATAGTATTAAGAATGGAGCATCCATCTTAGTTGATAGACGTATAAAAATGATTAGTTCAATAGTTAAAAATGGATACAAGATTGACTTGGCCGATCCAATATTTGCTGTTAAGACAGGTAATTTGTATACTTTAATGGGTGGGCATCATAGAGCTGCTCTTTTATATATTCTAGGATACAAAAAATTACCAAGAGTAATAGTTTACTCAAAATTTTTATGGGAGATTAGAAAATGTTTGGTCAAAATGAAAAAAAAATTTTTAAATTTAAAGATTTTAATGAATATAAAAATTGGATAGATGATCAAAATTGGTATCAAACAATTCATCTAAAAGAAGGATTAGTTACTCCGGGAAAACTAAATACCGACAGTAGAATTCCGTGGTTTAATAAATTTAATTTTTTAAACAAAACTGTTTTAGACATTGGCTGCAATTCTGGACAATACAGTTTTTATGCAAAAAAAGCTGGTGCAAAAAAAGTGGTTGGGTTAGACATCGATCAACATCGAATTTATCAAGCAAGAATGCTTGCAATAAATGAGGACATTGATGTAGATTTTCATGTTTCTGGAATTGAGAAAGTTACTGATTTTGGTAATTTTGATATAATTATCTGTATTGCCGTTGTAACAGAAGTTGAAAATGTTCTTAGTGCGCTCAGATCAATTAGAGATATTACCAATGAAACTGCGATATTAGAAATGGACTTGTCACGTCCATTAATTTATGCGTCTGCAAACAAGCATTGGTGGAAAAAAGATTCAAATGTTAGTAGGCTTGGACGTGTAGCTGAAATGCATAGACATAAACATGCAGGTTGGGTTTTGCATCCTTCATTAGAAATGGTATCAGAAATATTTGGCAAAAGTTTTAAGCTATCTTTTTTAGGTAGAGGATTAAGATATTACAAAATTATTATTGAGCGTAAATAGTTTTGATTTTTAGCAAACTAAATTTTTTTTAAATTAAGATGAAAATATTATATATATCAAAATCTAATATTCCATCGAGATCAGCAAATAGTATTCACGTAATAAAAATGTGCCAAGCATTTAGCGATAATGGTCATGAAGTAGTTATGCTTGCACCAAATATAAAAAAAAAATTTGATTCAAGCACAGAAGATATTTACAAGTATTATGGTGTTAAAAAAAATTTTGTAATTAAAAAATTATGGCATCCAGATAACAAAATCGGAGCATTAATATATACTTTAAGTATTTTTTTTTTTCTATTATTTAAAAAAAATTTTGACATAGTTTATGGAAGATTCATGCATGGTTGTTATATTGCCGCATTGTTAAAAAACAAGGTAATTTACGAAGCTCATGCGCAAATTTCACATGACAACATTCATAAGAAAATTATTTTTCAAAGATTAGTTAAAAATAAATATTTTATAAAGCTAGTAGTAATATCTAAAGCTTTGAAAAAAATATATCAAGAATCTGGTTTGGTAAATAATTGTAAAATACAAATTGCTCATGACGGAGCAGACAAAGTAACAAATTTTAATAAAAAGGCTAAACTATTTGGATTAAAAAAAAATTTAAAAGTTGGCTACATTGGTCATTTGTATAAAGGTAAAAGTATGGAAGTTATTAAATCATTAGAAAATAAATTAGATGAAAATATTGAAATTCATATTGTTGGAGGCCTGGAAGAAGATATTGAGTACTGGAAAAATCAAATATCTTCCAAAAATATATTTTTTTATGGATTTATACCTCATGGAAGAGTTGGTGATTATATAAATGCTTTTGATATATGCTTGCTACCTAATCAAAAAATAGTACTTGCGCATGGCTCAGGTGACTCCAGGAGATTTTTAAATATAGGTGAATACACTTCTCCTTTAAAACTTTTTGAATATATGTCTCATAGAAAAGGGATTATTTCTTCAGACTTACCTGTAATTCGAGAAGTGCTAAATGAAACAAATTCTATATTAGTTAAATGTGATGATGTAGAAGCTTGGGTTTCTTCAATCAAATATCTCTCGGACAGTATAAAAAGAAAAAAAATTGCAAATCAAGCGTTAAGTGATTTTAGCAAGTTCACATGGAAAAATAGGGCTTTAGAGTTAATTAAATTTTTATGAAAAAATATGTTACTTTTTTAACTTAAAATTTAAATTATATTTATTTAAAAATATTTAAAATGAAAAAAATAAATGGTGATAGGCCTGGTGGTATTTTAAATAGAATTTTATATTTTTATCAATGTTTAAGAGATCAAAAAAAAGGCAAATTATATAATAACGAAATTTATAGTCCAAAAATATCTATTAATAATATTTCCACCTTTAAAAAAACACCTTCAAGATTATTATGTGATGGATTTTGGAATTCTATAAATTATGAAAACTTAAAATTTCAGTTAAATGATAAATTAAATATTTTTGATATAGGTTGTGGATCAGGTAACTATGGGACATTTTTAAAAAATTTATCTCATAAAAGTTTTTCAAGTTACACAGGATTAGATATTTATAAACATTCTAGTTATCCATTAGAATTTAAACATGTAAAAGACAAAGCAGAAAATGTAGCAAAATATTTAACCAAAGAAATTAATTTTGTTATTAGTCAATCCGCTTTAGAGCATATCGAAAATGATATATTAGTAATTGAAGAAATAACAAAAAAATTAAATGAACATAAAAAACCTTTTATACAAGTGCACATGATTCCGGCTAGTAAATGTTTGTGGTTATATTTGTGGCATGGTTACAGACAATATTCTCACAAAAATTTATCTGGGATATTAAATAATTTAAATAATAATTTTAATTTAAATTCTTGCATAATTCCTATCGGTGGAAGCTATTCTTTTTGGGTGCATTTAAGACATATAACATTACCTGTTTATTTAAATTATTTAATATTCCGTGATAAATTTTTTAAATGGTATAAACATCAATTCATTGAAAAAAAAATTTTTCAAACCGCAAGTAAAGAATTACATTGCATAAATAGAAGTCCATTATTTTGGTGTTTAATTATAACTTCAAAAAATATAAAAATTAAAGATAATTTACTTAAAAAGTTTTAATGAATAAAAGTAAAAACAAATTGGGATGAATAATAATATATACAAAATTCTCGTAACTGGATCAGCAGGTTTTATTGGATTTTCACTTGCCATTAAACTCTTAGAAAAAAGATTTAATGTTATTGGCATCGATAACCATAATGATTATTATGATACTAAGATAAAAGATTCTCGTATTTCAAAATTAGCTAAATATTTAAATTATGAGCATTTTAAAATTGATCTTTCAAATAAAGATAGCTTAGATAAAATTTTTCAAAAAAATAAAATAAAAAAAGTTGTAAATTTAGCTGGCCAAGCTGGTGTGCGTTACTCAGTAGAAAATCCTTTGGCTTATATAAATAGTAATATTGTAGGATTTGCAAATTTATTAGAAAATTGTCGTTATAATAAAATAGAACATTTGGTCTACGCAAGTACCTCTAGCGTTTATGGAGCAAACACTAAAATGCCTTTCTCAGAACATGATAACACAAATCATCCTTTATCTATTTATGCAGCCTCAAAAAAGTCTAATGAATTAATGGCTCATGCTTATAGTTATCTTTATAAATTACCAACTACAGGTCTTAGATTTTTTACAGTTTATGGACCTTGGGGAAGGCCAGATATGGCTTTATTTAAATTTACAAAATCTATTTTAGATGGAAAACCAATAGACGTATTTAATTTTGGAAATCACACAAGAGATTTTACATATATAGATGATATAACAAATGGTATAATGACAATCATTAATTGCAATGCAAATAGAAACATTAAATGGAATCCTAAGAAACCTGATCCAGCAAGTAGCAAGGCACCATGGCGTATCTATAATATTGGTAATAGCGCGCCAGTAAAATTAATGGATTATATTAATGCTCTAGAGCAAGCCTTAGGTAAGAAGGCAAAAATAAATTTTCTACCGTTACAAGACGGAGATATTCTCGATACATATGCCGATATAAATAATTTAAAAAAAAAATTTAATTATAATTCATCAACAAAAGTTTTTGAAGGAATACGTAAATTCGTTGAGTGGTATAAAGAATATTATAAAGTATAAAAAATATATAATTTAAAAGCTAAAGAATTTTTTTATAGAAATAAGGAAATTAAGCATTAACATCATTAATTAATATATTTACAAATACTAATTAACAGTTCAAGTGATTATTTAATTTATGAAAATAATACATCTTATTAATAGTCTAAAAAAAGGTGGAGCAGAGGGTGCCCTGTACAGATTAAGTAATTTTCATAAAAAAAAATATAAAAAAAATATTAACATTATTATTATAACTTTAATTGGTGATGGTTTTTATGATTTTGAATTAAAAAAAAAGGGTATTAAAATTTTTAATTTAAACCTCAATAGCAAAAGTAATATTTTTAACTTTATAAAAAAAATATTAAAATTACGTAAATTTATAAAAGAAGAAAATCCAGATATAATACAAAGTTGGATGTATCATTCAAATTTCGTAACTTTATTTTTAGGAAAAAAATTTTATCATAAAATTTTTTGGAATATTAGGCATGGAAAATTAAATATTAAAATTACAAAAATATCAACAATAGTCATATCAATAATATGTGGAATATTTTCAAGAATTGTACCACACAAAATTATTTATTGTTCAAAAGAGAGCATAGTTTTTCACGAAAAAAATCATTTTTATACCAGCATTAAAACTAGACTAATTTACAATGGATATAGTGATAGGCTTTATTATCCAAATAATAATTTTCGAAAAAAATTTAGAAAAAAAAATAAAATAAAAAATCAAGATTTTATAATTGGATTCGCTGGCAGATATGCAAAACAAAAAAATATTCCAACTTTATTAGATGCATTTTCAATTGCAGTTAAAAATTTTGACAATATTTATTTATACATGGTTGGAAAAAATATTAATTTTTCTAACAGAGAATTAACTGAAGCTGTTACTAATTTAAAAATTGAAAAAAAAGTTTTTTTTTTAGATGAACAAAAAAATTTATTAGAATTTTATAATGGTATAGATTTGCTAGCATTAACTTCTACTTCTGAATCATTTCCAAATGTGATTGCAGAATCCATGCTTTGTTCAACACCTGTTTTGTCAAATAATGTTGGCAGCGCAAAAAAAATTATTAAAAATTGTGGTTTTATTACAGATGATGTTAATTCCAAATCAATTACAAAAAATTTAAATTTTATTCTAAAATTATTTAAAAATAAAAAAAAATGGATTTTTTTAAAAAAAAGTTGTCGAATACAAATACAAAAAAATTTTTCAATCGATAAAATGGCAGAGTTGTATTTAAAAAACTGGTTACTGTAAGTGAAAATAATTTTTATTACTACTAAAGCTTTGACGTTTAATACCTTTTTAGAAAGTCAGGCTAAATATTTAATAAAAAAAAATTTCCAAATAGAAGTTGTTTGTGCAGATACTCAAAATATTAATTTCAAAAACTTACCAACACACTCAATTGAGTTCCCACTAAAATTTAAAAACTTTTTTAACATATTTAGATATATTAAAATAATTTTGCAAATAAGAAAATTAATAAAAAAAAATAATAAGGAAATATTTTATTTGCACACCCCTCTTGCATCGCATATTTTTAGATTATTTACTTTTTTTAATAAATTAAAAATTATTTATTTTGTGCATGGCTTTAGATTTACTTCAAAAACAAATTTTATAAAAAGTTTATTTTTTAAAAATATAGAATATTTATTATCGTATAATACTAATGTTTTTTTAACAATAAATAATGAAGATTACAATTATGCTAAAAATATGCTTTCAAAAAAAGCCCTATACTATAAATTAAATGGAGTTGGTTTAAATCTGCCGTTAAGATACTTCAAAAAAAAAATAAAAAAAAAAATATATATAAAAAAAATATTAGTTATTGCTGCTTATAAATTTGAAAAAGGATATTTAGATATTTTACAAGTAGCTGATAAATTAAAAGATAAAGGAATTAAAATTCAGTGTTATGGATACGGAAATTATTCTAGCTATAATTTAATTAAAATAAAAAAAAAAATTAATAATATTAAATTTAATAAATTTGATTTAAATTTAAAAAAAAATATTCAACATTATGATATTTTATTACATTTAAGTAAAAGAGAGGGGCTTCCAGTTGCTGTAATGGAATCACTTTCAAATGGGTTGCCAGTTTTATGCTATGATATACGAGGAAATAATGACTTGATAAAAAATGGCATCAACGGATATTTTTCGGATACTGTAGACGATGTTGTCAAAAAAATTCTATATCTTAACTTAAATATAGATCTTTTTAATAAGATGAGAATTGCTGCCTTTAGATCAATAAATGCAAAATACCGTGTTAAAGAAATTAATTACAATCTATATAAAATTATTAAAAAATTTTTAAAATTTGAAAAGTGACATTTAATATATTAACTACAAAACTAACTTACAGAAAATTAAAAATTTCTGACTATAAAAATTTTAAAAAATTATTCTATTCTACCTTTAAAAAAAAAATAAGTTTTGATTTTTTTAAATGGAGATATTTTAATGACAAATCTTCTTTTTGTTATGGGGCATTTGACTCAAAAAAATTAATTGCAAATGTAGGAATGGTTGCTACAAAATTAAATAACTATAAAACAGAAACTGTATTTTCAAGACATTCTAGTATGGTTTTGAAAAAATATAGAGGACTTGGTATTTTCTCGCATTTATTACAAATAGTTAAAGAAAAAATTTTTTATAAAGCTAGTAAAATAATAATGTGGCCAAATACAAAAAATTTTTCAAGTTTTGGAATTAATAATAATTACATTGTTAAAAAAAAATATTACTTATATCAGTGTAGATCTAAAATAAATTCATCCAAAAAAATAAAAAAACTTTCTATTAATGAACTATATAAATTAAAAAATTTGATTAATATAAATGGAAATTTTTTTTTTAAAAATTTTAATGATTTTAAAAAAAGATATTTATCATATAAAAAATCAGAATATTTTATAAATCAGTTTCACACCAAAACTTTAAAAAGTTTTTTTATAATTAAGCGCAACAAAGATAAATCAGGATTTAATTATGTGATATTAGATCATTTTGGATCAAAAAAAATATTTAACATTCATTTATCATATTTAAAAAATAATCAAAAAAAATTAATTTTTTTATCAAAAAAAAAAATTAATAATAAAAATTATAAATTAATAAATTATATAAATTTTAAAATTGGATTTATTCATAAATCTAATATAATCAGATTTAAGAAAAGCTTTTTTAATAATCAAATCTTTCTTGGAGACACAGATATTTTTATGTCTATTAATTAAGTTTGAATAATTAAATTTAAATCTAATGTTAATCCAAAAATTCATAATCAGAACTCTTGATATCTTGATTTCTATAATTTCTTTAATAGTATTAATACCATTTTTAATTTTAGTGTCATTTTTAATACTATTAATTGATGGCAAGCCAATTATTTTTAAACAAATAAGAGTAGGTAAATTTGGAAAAAAATTTACAATATTTAAATTTAGGACAATGGATCCAAATATTCACAAAAATGAAAATTCAAGGATTACCAAGTTAGGTAAGATTTTGAGAAAATCTAGTTTTGATGAATTGTTACAATTGATAAATGTAATTAATAATGACATGTCAATAGTTGGACCGAGGCCATTGCCAGAAAATATTGAAAAAAAAATTAAAAGTGATCTGAAAGAAAAAAGAAGAAAAGTTTTACCAGGCATAACTGGCTTATCACAAATTAATTACAAGGGTAAAAAAAGAACATTAATTAGTAAGATTAAATTGGACATAGTATTTGTTGAAAATTATAGCCTACAGACCTATTTGAAAATTATTTTAAAAACGCCCTCAGTTTTAATAATTAGATTATTTAAAAATAAGTCCTCAATAATCAAATAAATATTTATAGTTATCAAATTTAGTTGATACAAAACTATTTATAAAATGATATAAAATTTTAATTACAAAGTTTAATTATGAAAAAAATATTAATCTTGTCTCCCCATGCAGACGATGAAATTTTAGGTTGTGGTGGATTCATATCAAAATTTTCTAAAAAAAATTTTCATATAACTGTATTAATTTTAACAGATGCCAGTAAGGGCGCTCCCGAAATTTATACTCCGAAGATAATTAATAATATTAGAAAAGAAGCAAAAATTGCCAATCACTTTATTGGCACAAAAAAATTAATTTTTGAAGATTTGCCTGCTCTAAATTTAAATAATTATCCTTTCTATAAAATTACTAATTTAATTCTTTATTATATTACGAAAATTAATCCAGAAATAGTTCTTATACCTTCCGAAAATGATATTCATGATGATCATAAAATAATTTTTAAAGCATCTAAAGTTGCAATGAGACCTAACAAAAAAAATAACTTAAAAAAAATTTTATCTTATGAGGTTCTTTCAGAAACTGAATGGAATGAAAATGAAAAAGCTTTCAATCCAAATTATTATGTGAGATTAAATAAATTTCAAATTAACAATAAAATTAAGGCTTTTCTTAAATACAAATCACAAGTAAAAAAATTTCCCCATCCAAGATCTCATGAAGCAATATTTAATTTGTCAAGAGTTAGAGGAAGTCAAGCTTTTATGGAATACGCAGAAGCTTTTAAGGTAGAAAAAATATTTAATTAATATGTTAATAAATTTAGTTTTTAGATTTTTAATCTATATTTTCAAAATTTTTTATTTTTTCCTAGTAAAAAAACTAAAAAAAATAAATAAAATTTCAAATTATAAAATATTAGTAAATATATTTATTAAAAATGAAGTTAAACTTAGATAGGTATGCAACACAAAAGATGGCCAAACTTTAGTAAAAATTTAATTAATAAAGTAGGAAAAATAATTAATTCTGGAAAAATTAATTATACCACGGGTCAATATGGCATAAATTTTGAAAAAAAATTTTCTGAATTTGTTGGAAATAAGTACTCAATAGCCATTTGCAATGGAACTGCCGCTTTAGAAGTGGCTATAAAATCATTGAAGTTGCCAAATAATTCCGAAATAATTGTTCCTGCTAGAAGTTTTTTTTCTTCAGCTTCATGTATAATTAATACTGGTCATACACCAGTATTTGCAGATATAGATTTATTAACACAAAATATTTCACCTGATCATGTTGAAAAAAAAATTAGCAACAAAACTAAAGCTATTATTTGCGTACATCTTGCAGGTATTCCTTGCGATATGTATAGATTAAAAAAAATAGCTAAAAAAAAAAACTTAAGAATAATTGAAGATTGTTCCCAAGCGCATGGTGCTTCTGTAAATAATAAGCAAGTAGGCTCATTTGGTGATGTGAGCGCGTGGTCTTTTTGCAATGATAAAATTATTTCAACTCTTGGTGAGGGGGGTATGATAAGTACAAATGATAGTAAAATATATGATTTTTGCAAAAGATTTATTAATCATGGTTCTATAACCCATAACTTAAAAACTGTTAATAAATTTATTTATAATAAGGATTATTTTGGAACAAATTTAAGAATAACCGAAATACAATCTTATGCAGGTTTAGAACAAATTAAAACATTAAAAAATATTCAAAAAAAAAGAGAAAAAATGTCAAAAGATTATTTTGATTTAATTTCAAAATATCATAAATTTTTTTTTAGTTATTTTCCTCCAAAAAAAACTAAATCTGCCTGGTATAGATTTTATTTTTTTATTAGAAGAGATATGAAAAAATATAAATATTTTCGATTTAAAATTATTAGTGATTTAATTAAAAGTAATTTGAAATGCTCTGTAGGATCTTGTCCAGAAATATATTTAGAAAAATCATTTAAAAAATTAAAAAACTTTAAACAAGAAAGATTAGAAAATTGTAAGATATTAGGTGAAACAAGTATAGCCCTGGATGTTGATCATACATTAAGTCATTCTCTTCATAAAAAAAATTTATTAAAATTAAAAAAAATAATTGAAAAAGTGATTGAAATTTAATGAATGTTCTTGTTACAGGTGGCGCGGGTTATATTGGGTCTGCCACTTCCTATTTATTACTAAAAAAAAATATATTGCCAGTTGTTATTGATAAACTTATATATAAAAAGAAAAACATTATACCGAAAAAAGTTATTTTTTTTAAAATTAATATTTCAAATACAAATCTTGTAAAAAAAATTATAACAAAATATAAAATTAATTCTGTAATACACTTTGCGGCATATAAAGATGTTGAAGAGTCAATATTAAAGCCAGAAAAATATTATAAAAATAACTATATTGTTACTAAGAAATTTATAAAATGTTGCAAGGAAAATGGAATTAATTATTTTATTTTCTCTTCATCGGCAGCCGTTTATGGAAAATTAAGAAAAAATAAAAAAGTTTCAGAAAATACTCATTTAAAACCTGTAAGTCCATATGGCGAAACTAAAAAAAAAATTGAAGAATATTTAAAAAAAATATCAGATAATAATTTTAATTTTTTTTCATTAAGATATTTCAACGTGCTTGGAGCTGATAAGTATTTTAGATATGGTCCAATTGGAATAAAAACGAATAGTTTGTCTAATAATTTATACAAATCAATTATAAAAGGAAAACATTTTAAAATTTATGGAGAGAGGCACAACACTCCAGATGGATCACCCGTGAGAGACTTTATTCATATAGATGATTTAGCAAAAATTCATTATGATGCATTATTGTTTTTAAAAAAATATAAAAAAAATCAGATTTGTAATTGCGGATATGGGAAAGGTCATAGCATAAAACAGGTTGTTAAAACTTTATTAAAGATAAAAAAATTTAATTTCACCTTCTCCTTTGCAAAAAAAAGATATGGAGATATAAGTTATATGGTTGCTGATATTAAAAAAATTAACAGATTGCTAAATTGGAAACCAAAAAATTCTAATTTAAAAAAAATGTTATTATCTGATCTATTGTGGAAAAAAAAATTATAGATAAATATTAGATGTTCAAAAAATTAGCTATAATTGGCGCCGGCGGGCACGGCAAAGTTGTTGGTGAAATAGCTTTATTAAATAAGTATAAAACCATTGATTTTTTTGATGACAAGTTAACAAAGGTAAAAAATTTTCCTTTTGATGTTAAAGATACTATTGATAACTTGCAAAAATATAAAAATAATTATGATAGTTTTTTTATTGCAATTGGAGATAATCTAGTACGAAAAAAAAAAACAGAATGGATTAAAAAATTAAAGTTAAATATTGTTACATTAATTCATCCAAAATCAACAATTAGTAAGTTTAGCTCTATAGGCGTTGGTACATGTATCATGGCAAATGCAGTAATAAATGCAGGCACATTAATAAAAGAAGGTGTTATTATCAATACATCAGCATCAATTGATCATGACTGCAAAATAGATTCTTTTGTACATATTTCACCAAATGCATCCCTCTCAGGCAACGTGAAAATTGAAAAACTTACTCATTTGGGAACAGGAACTTCTGTTCATCCAGGAATTAAAATTGGTAGCAATGTTAAAACTGGAGTTGGCTCAAAAATATTTACTAATATTTCCAAAAATAGAATATACAAAAACTAAAAATTTATAAAAAATTTATTTTTTTTTAAATAATTAGAAAAAAATAGTATGAAGCTAGATAAAGATTTAGAGGAAAAAATCATCATAAATGGAATTATATAAAGTGCAAATCTGCCGCTCCAATCAATAAATGTAAAGCAAATAAAAATAGTACTTAAACCTACATATATAACAGAAAAAACTTCAAGTGGCTTTTTTTTTTTTAAATTTAAAAAAAAAAAAAAAAAAAAAAAAAAA
>Ga0255769_10002199_pt1 | contig 21280 bp, 17 predicted proteins | sample 041ome_9_FD_179637 | JGI IMG/M metagenome (GOLD analysis project Ga0255769, IMG submission 179637) | Coastal salt marsh microbial communities from the Groves Creek Marsh, Skidaway Island, Georgia - 041413US metaG (version 2) | ecosystem: Environmental > Aquatic > Marine > Intertidal zone > Salt... | reverse complement strand
ATTATTTTATTTGACGAGGTTGAAAAAGGACATCCTGATATTTTTAATATTCTGCTTCAGGTGCTTGATGAAGGCAAGCTGACAGATAGTCAAGGCCATAACGTTGATTTCCGTAACACGCTGATTTTGTTAACCTCTAATCTTGGTGCAGAACATCTGCTGGCACTCGAAGAATCAGAGCCAGTTGAAAAAGCAAGAGAGCAGGTAATGTCAGAGGTTCGCTCTGCCTTTAGACCAGAGTTTCTGAACAGGTTGGAAGCTATCTTGCTGTTCCAGCGGCTATCCAGAGACAGCATGGCAAAAATTGTTGAAATTCAATTAAAAGAACTTCAGGCTAGGTTGCTGGAACGCTCTATTAATCTAAAGGTTTCAGAACCTGCAAAGGCATGGCTTGGAGCCAAAGGATACGACCCCCATTATGGGGCGCGGCCTCTAAGGCGTCAGATACAGCTACATATTCAAAACCCGTTAGCTGAGGACTTAATTGCAGGTAAATATTCCGATGGCGATTCTATTTTTGTAGATGTCTCAGATATTAACGATGGTCTAATTTTTCACAAAAATTTAGACGTTTCTGATGCAAAACTATAATTAAAATAATGAGGTTTGATGAATGAAAAAACATTTTACCTCTTATATTTTAATTACGATCTTAGGGGTTGTGATTAACACTCCTTTTAGCTTTTCGCAAACAAACATATCGCTAAGCAATGGTGCTGCGTTATCCTATCAGAGTGGTGATATAGATTTATCTGACTATAGCGGTGAGATGAGTGACGTAATTTATCGCTCCCCTGATGGAGGAATTTTAACTGCTGAAACTATCACAATTCAAACTGACAAACATACCCAAGATGAAAATTCCAAAACCAACGAAACAATATATAAATTGGTTGAAATCAATAAGGGCAAGATTGCGTCAGTCCGAGAGCAGAATAATCTGTCAGCTGACTTAATAGAGCTTCGTGATTTTCCGCATAGCTTAATTGCCCAATTACTCGAAATAGACGGCGATAATAATCTAAGCTGGGATATCAAAACAGCTTCACCAAAATTAGAACTCCTAGCTGCTAATTTTAGTGGCAATGGGATTATCGCAGAAGCAGAGAAGATTAAGGGTAGCATTACCCCCATTTTAAACAATCCAGCCAATAGCCCGCGGCTGGTTAATTTTGAACTTATGATTAAAAATTCAGACATAATTCCAGTTGGCGATTCTGAACTTGCAACTAGGTTCGCATCAATCCTATCAGATTTAGAATTGCAAAAATTACCACTATCGCTATTAGCTAAAAGCCATTTTTTACAAATAAATAACATCCAGCGGATGGAGTTACGTCTCACAGCACGCCAACTCTTCAGTGTGGTAATCACTCTTTATATTGAAAATCCAGTGTTAGAAAACCTAACCGAACTCGAAGAATCCGAGCTTGCTATAACGTTTTTGCAGCACATAAAATTACACAAAATCAAAATAGAGCTAGAAGATTTTGGACTAAATGTCAGGCTCCCTAATGCCAGACTAAATGAGTATCATAACAGCGCAAAAAAAATGCAGAATTTGGTTCTTGCAATCATGCCTGCTAATGGACAGTGGCTAATAACACCTATAATGCAATTTGTGTATAATGGCGGCAAGCTTACTCTGATATCTCAGCCCAGCACCCCAAAGCCAGTAGCGCTGATTGCAAGCATGCTTCTTTTTCCAGAATTGCTGGTTGAAGAATTTGCTATTTCGTCTGAGTATCATCCATAATAGAACAGGCCATAACCCGCGTCATCCGTTTAGAAAATGCGGTTAGATCAGAGGGCATGCGCCCCTCAAGAATTTGTGCCTGGTCGAATAGCAAATGGGAGGCATCATCAACAAGCCCATTCTCCTTGCTTCCTGATTTTGCATCTGCCATTTTATTTAATGCTGCTACCAAATCATGGTCTGGGTTTAATTCCAGAATTCGAGGCACGCCTTGAAAATCTTTGTTATGAGCTTTCATTAATCGCTCCATCTGAATATCCATGCCGTTCTCGTCTACTACCAGACAGGCCGGGCTTTCAGTTAGCGTTGATGATAATCGGACATCTGCTATTTGCTCTCCTAAATTGGTTTTAATGCGAGCGATTAGCATATCAAATTCAGAAGGATCTGCTTTTTTCTTTTCAGTATCCTCTTGCTCAAATTTATCCAAATCATGAGCGCCTCTGCTTGCAGACTTAAACTTCTTACCCTCAAATTCTGGAACTAGTGGAAGCCAAAACTCATCGATAGGATCACTTAAAACAATGACATCAATATCACGCGCTTTAAATCCCTCAATATGGGGGCTAATTTCTGCCTGCTCTACTGTTTCAGAAGATAAATAATAAATTTCTTCTTGCTTTTCTTTCATCTCAGAAACATATTCGGCAATACTGATATAGCCGCCTTTTCTGCATGAATAAAACCGGCATAGTTCCAAGATTTTTTCCCTGAAATCTGGATCCTCATAGAGACCTTCTTTAACCACCAAGCCAAATTCAAGCCAGAAATTCTCATACGCCTCCTGATTTTTTCCTGCCTGTTTTTTTAACTCAGACAATACGCGTCTGATAATAGATTTCTTGATTTTATTAATTGCAGGAACTTGTTGTAGCATCTCTCTGCTAACATTTAAATCAAGGTCAGGGGTATCCACAACGCCGCGCACAAATCGAAGCCAATTTGGAACCAGATCCTCACATTCATCGGTTATGAACACGCGGTTTATGTATAGTTGCAGGCGTGATTTACGCTCTGGATTAAATAAATCCACCGGGCGCGTGCTTGGCACAAATAACAGGCTGGTAAAGTTTGTAACTCCTTCTGTGACATTATGCAGGGTTAAATAAGGCGTATCATAAGCAGCACTTGCTTGCTGATAGAAGGAAGTATATTGCTCTTGTGTGATTTCTGACTTTGGTCTAGTCCAGATTGCGGAAGCACTATTTAGCATCTTGCTTTCTTCTGCATTCTGCCAATATATTGGGGCTGACAGATGGTCAGAATATTTCTTTATCATATAGGAAATTCTCTGCTCTTCTAGAAATTCCTTTGCATCTTTTTTCAGATGAAGAATGATATCCGTTCCAGCTTCACTGCGCTCTGCATTATCAAGGCTATATCCAGTTGCGCCATCCGAATGCCATTTAAATGCCTTATCACTGCCCGCTTTTCTAGAGATAACATCAACTGTTTCAGCCACCATGAATGCAGCATAAAATCCAACGCCAAACTGCCCTATAAGAGAGAGTTTGCTATCATCATTTTCCTTTGATGCTTCAAGCTGTTTTATAAAATTCTGAGTGCCAGAACGTGCAATCGTACCAAGTGACGATACCATATCATCTGAATCCATCCCAATACCGTTATCTGATATAGTAAGCGTTTTTGCTTTTTTATCAGATTTTATATGGATCTGCAGTTCTTGCTCAGCTTGAAGTGATTGATCTGTTGAAGCAATAAATCGCCGTTTATCAAGCGCGTCTGATGCATTTGATATGAGTTCACGTAAGAATATTTCACGATTAGAATAAAGCGAATGAATAACAATGTCTAATATTTTACTTGTATCTGCCTCAAATGCTCTGTTTTCGATGGTCATTTTACTGGTTTTCCTCTATTTTTTAAATTCATCAGTTTATTGAAGAAACAAACGTTTTATTCTACGTAGCATTTAGGCATCTCTAAAATAGTATTCAAGAGTGACTTGATAAAAGTGTAAAAATTTTGTTGTGAAAAAATGAAAAGAAAAATTTATAAAATTTGTTATCTTGAAGAATGGGAGACAGCTGTAAAGGAAGGCTTTTTTCGTGGTTCAAAGATAGATTTATCAGACGGCTTTATCCATTTTTCAACTAAAGACCAGTTAAAAACTACTGCGAGAATGCATTTCAAAGGCCAAGAAGACTTGGTTTTGATCGAAGTTGATGCGAAATACTTGCCACTAAAGTGGGAACCGTCCAGAGGAGGTGATTTGTTTCCTCATTTATATACAATATGGCAATTAAATGGTTTGGAAAAAAAATGGGATTTGTTTCTTGACGAAAACAACATTCCTGTGATGCCTTTTTGACTCACCGAATTTAAAAATTAAAGCTGATCAATGGCATCCCCAAAAATCCTTTTTTATTATAAATTTGAAGCGGACATAATTTCTACTGGATTTTTGCCCATCCATTTACGGCCGTATACCTAAAAATTTCGGTGTTAATGGAATATTCTATTGAAAACAAATGTATCCATTCATTCTGGCAAAGTGATTTTAATGAAGCTTGTCTATTAATTATGTCCTGAATTATTTTGCGAGGAGCTTCGACAAACACACATAGCCTCAAGGGTTCATGAAAATTTATTTCCCCTATAGTGGTTGTCTGCAATGGAAGACCCACTCTTAGATCGCTCTGAGGGCCAGACATTACCCCAACATTTCCAACTATGTTATGATATATCTTGTTTCCACTGCCAAAAATCTCTGGGTCAGTTGTAGAAAAGTAATGCTCCGCATTTATCCATTGGCCAACAATCAAAGGCCCCATCATTATACCTTGTAAAAAAGCACCCTCTGGGTCTTTGGTATAATCATAAGAATTCAAAAATGTTCTACCATTTAGGTTTACGTTTAGCGTTAAATCACGCCGTCCTATGATAAAAGATGCATTGCCAGAAAGTCCCCATTCTGGTCGTGTCTCACTCCAGTCACCAGACCTCCTTATCACTTCTTTTTTTGCTTGTTTAGGTGTATAATTTTTATTTGTGCCAGGTAATTTTTTGCACCTCTCAACATTATTTATGACTGCTGCCCTTTCTAAGTCCAATTTTAATGCATTCAATTCTTTTAAATAGGCTTCAGGTATGTCCTCTATGTCATAAATTTGTATTTCATCTGTTGTAGTATTATGTAGAGCGCTAACAAAACGTGTATTATCTGGAATGTTTATACCATTTGTTTTAAGTTTTTGGCGTATCTTTTGATTATTAGCTATTTTAGTGAATAAACGAGAATTTGGCTCACCAGAGTTTCCTCCACAAGCTCCACAGTTCAGTGCTGCCTCATATGGATTGTTATCAGACAAGCTAGCATGACCAACAACTAATATAAGTCGTGCAAAATTTTCAGTTAGACCAATAGTCCTCAAGGCATCTTCTATATAAGTAATTTGCTTTTCTTCACTCAAATCTAAATTTGCGTTGTCTTGATTTATCATAATTTCTGTATTTAAAGGTGAAACCAGAATATTTTTTAATGGTTTCGACAATTTCCTATACACACCAGGAAAAAAAGTTCTTTCTATTAAATGCCAGCCAAAAAACCAACCAAAAGCCTCAACTGCTGCAAAAGGGGCGACAAAATGATTCTTCATGCTTTTAAAAGTATTATTTATTAATTCTAATACCTTTTCTACATTCTCATTCTTATTTGTTTTTTTATCTTGGCCATCCCGAATAACCTCACGAACAACATGCTTTGGATGAATAATCGCTGGGCACTGTGCTGTAAAATGATGTTTATCATATGAACAGAAGCTTATTGGAATGCCAAAAAACCCTGCAAAACCATATGTTTCATAGTTTCCTATTGATTCCAGATTTCTCCTAAAAGGCTCCGATCTTACGTCTATACAAAAAATCATTTGAGCTGAGGGTCTTTGATTTTGGCTAGTTTTCTCTGCAATATAATTGACGTTAGTATTAACCTTGAAAATTAAGTCATCAATATAACCACGTTCGAAAGCATCTAACCAAATAGGTCCATGCTCCTTTTCTTCCAACTCATTCACCCAAATAAGCAGGTCTTCCATTTTTATTGGAGTTGCCTCTAGAATAATGTTTTTATCAACCCCTAAAAACTCCAACAATCGTAAAATTTTCCAGGAGTCTTCAAGTTTTTTGCTCTCAATTGACAGGATTTCCTTAAGCTTACTGGACTCAAAAGATAAAATTGTTTTGAAGTTACCCTCTTTATTAATTTCATGCCGACAAGTTTGCTCGACTAATTCACATTCATAAAATAATCTAATACCAAGATATTGAATTAAATCGATCGGATATGCTTTTTGCCATTCATACTCACTATTTTTTGATCGCCAATTAATGAAGCTAGCCCAGCCATGCAAACTAGCAAGATGGAGAGAGATATAATCTTGCCAATATTCCTTTGGAACACCTAGTGTATTCAGTTTTTCAACAACTATGGAAAAAGGGTTGTTAGAAAGTTCATTTATTTTCTTTTTACTATTTTTTATTCCACATGTTGACCATTCATTCATTGCTAAAGAACGCCAAGCCTCGTAAAAACCTTTTTGTCGACCAGGCAGAGGCCATATAGCGTGCCCTTCATCTAGGAAAGAACCACACCATTTTATAAGTTCATTATTTACCCGAAACACTAAATTTGTGCCAAAAGTGGAATCGCACCATTCAGCCGCAGTCATTTTCTGATAAACTAATTTTGAATTTGCTCTTTCTACATATTTTTTTTGTATTTTTTTTGAAATAAATCTTATTAGTTTTTCGTCTTGATGAGTCTCTATTATTTCATTAATTTGTTTACAGGTTGGAGCTGTAATACCGTTTAAAAGATGTGCTCGAATGACCTGAGACCTTTTTATTTCTTTTCCATTTAATTCCACACTATTATCAACACCAGTTTTAGAAATATATGACTGGATAGCAGCATTAAGATGTTCAATTTTTATTCTACCGGTATTCACCTGTTTTCTGTACATTTCGTTTGAGAGATATCCTCGACTTTTCAAAAAGTGATTAGCTAAGTCGATTGCTTTATGAAAAGGTATAGTCTCAAGCCTGCTTATTGGGTTATGATGGACAAAATAGGTCATCGGCCAATTATATCCGATAACATGGCTCGCTTTATCTACTATATTGATCAATTCTAAAAATTCTTCTTCTTGAGTCGAATTCATAATGAAATACCGCTAAATATTAAAAATGAATTAACTGTAAAAGATAACCAGTATAAAACAACATTAACCGGGATTATCAACAATGTAACAACTATTACTAAAATCGCTATTTCGATAAAACCAAGGTCTTTATAAAGTATATCTTCCCTAGCTACTCCAAAGAGAACGGATTGCATCATTTGGAAAAAATACCAACAAGAAAAAAACCAAATTAAAATTATTCCAACAAATTCTGATGAAAGAACAATCGCATTACTCATCAAAATGCCAATATACCCAAAGAAGAGACTAAAAGGGGGCAACCCAATTGCAACCATAATAAGCAATACGAATAGAAAGGAAAAATAGGGCATAGTTTTGAAAAGACCAGGAACATCTCCTATTTCAAATTCGCCGTAACGCATAATTAATTGACCCATTGCGAAAACCATCCCCCAAACAACAATGGTTAAAGAGCAAAGGTAGCCGATCGAATGATCCGAGATATATCCGTTTTGCGCTATTACCAACCAAAATATTGAGTAGAGCGCAACCGCGGCATAAGAAATAAAACTTAAAATAGAAACTTGGGTTAGTGTTTTAATTATGGCCCACAATGCCCCCATAGCGGAGAAAATAGTTATTAGTCGTAAGAATTCTATTGGTAATTCAGATATTACAGAATTCAGAAGATAAAAACCAAAACCAGGAAAAAAAATTGCCAAACATAACCTTGGCATTCTGGAAGTTTTAGTTACTACATTTATATATAATCCATGAATAGGAAACAAAGGAAGACATAAAGCTGAGGCCACAAAAATTAGGACCGTTTCAAGAGAAGTTCCAGAAAAAGTAGCTTTCTGAAAATATAAAAATAAAATTGGGATTATTAAAAAAATTATGAATATAGAGTGCTTTTGATTGAAATTCTTGCCAATCATCCTGAGAGAATGGAATATTTGTTCCGAAATATGATCCAAATATAGACGGTTTAAAAGTAATAAATAAATGCTTCTTTTTAACCAAATTCCTAATGGAAATTTTTCAATATCGTAGAATTGAAATAAAGAAAAATACCAGCCCAAAGTTATCAAAAGCACAATTATTGTTACCAAAAGTAAAAACATATTAAATGGCAATGCGCCTGCAAGAAGATATCCCTCAACTTCAAGTGGATTAATAGTGATAAAATGTATGAAACTCTCTGCCGCAAAGAAATAAATTGTCCCTATAAATGAAATTGCTAATAGCATGCCAATTTTAGATTTTAGTGGTTTTCCCAGTCTAAAGAGTGTGAGCATAGCTTGAGACGTAGTTGCCCAGCTAAAAAGTAAAAAAATTATTGAACCATGATTATCCAAAAGGTGAATTCCAAGAAACATATGAGAACAGAATAAGATTATTAATGGAAAAAGTAAGGAAAAAGCGAAAGCTGAAATTAAGCTTGGGTAATCAGTGATTTTGCTTTTGGTATGTTTAAAAGGTATGGAAGGGTTAATTCGTGCATTTTGAATACCCTTACCAATATTAAGAAATATATCAGCTTTAAAAATTCCGTGGGCCATCAAGTGAAAAATAGCAAGATGAAATGCCCCAAGCCCACATTCCATCATCATAAAACCCATTTGACCAATGGTGGAGTAACCTAGCGTTTTTTTTATGTCGCTTTGCACCAGCATCATAGATGTGGCTAGAATTGCTGTGAGAAATCCAATAAGAAGAACAATATGTAAAGTAGTAGAACTCAATGAATATAATGGAGCCAAACGGGCAAGCAAAAACCCCCCTGCATTTATTAAACCAGCATGTAATAGAGCATGAATGGGGGTAGGTGCAAAAAGAGAATCTGGCAACCACATATGAAGTGGTATTTGAGCAGATTTGCTCATAGCACCAATAAAAATTAAAAAAGTAATTAGCGTTACACCAGATATTTGAAACCCTGAGCCAAAGATTGAAAACACGGTTTGATCAGCAGAAGCACGAGTAAAAAGAATATTGAACTCTAGAGTTCCATACAGATGATAAGCAAGAGCAATTCCGCTAACGAACATTAGGTCCCCTCCTCGTAAGGTAATGAAAGTGCGAAAACTACTCTTAATTGTAGGACCATGAGAATAATTATGAGAGAGCAATGAAAGGAAGAAAGTTAATAGTTGCCAGAAAATGAAAAGCATAAATAAATCAGCGCACGCAACCATAAATAATAAAGATGAAATACTTAGTGCAAGTAGGGTTTGATACCTATCATGCCCAGAATCTTGTTGGAGATATCTGACAGAATAACGATACAATAGAACCCCAAATCCTGATATAAATACCAACATAACGGAAGAAAGCCGGTCCACCGACATAGCAACCTCTGGCAAGAGGCTCCACCCCCAAGAGAATAATACTATTCGTTTAACTTCATGGTCTTGTATCACCTGAGCAAGCAGCACCAAGGATGCCAAAAAGCTAAAAACCATTAGCATCCAACTAAAAACATAATTAGAGAAATGATTCTTGCGGACAGGGAACGGTGTAATCAGAGCAGCAAACAAAGGTGCAAGAGGAATTAATATAGGATATAAGTTGAGGGTCATTTAGAGAAAACTGAAAATTTTAAATCAATTAAATACAACCTAATTACTCATCGGACTAACCTGAATTTTAACACTTAATCACATTATATTATTTTTTTCAAAAAACATATGCAGAATAAAAAAAATCATGGTTTTTACAGATGAATTTTTATGATTGGGTTTCTCTAATTACAATCTGTGTAGCGGGCGCACTTTCTCCTGGGCCAAGTTTGATTGTAATTTTATCAATATCAATGAAATTTGGTCGAAAGGCAGGTTTCTCGAGTGCGGTTGGACATGGAGTAGCTATTTTTATTTATGCATTATCAACGGGGTTGGGCATAAGTTTTCTTTTAGGGACAGAGAATAACTTTTTTTTCTTTATAAAATTAGGAGGCGCACTTTTACTACTTTGGATGGGCACATCAATGATAATTTCTGCCAAAAATACAAATACAGATATAAGAAAACCCCAAGCTCCAAAAAACCTTTTTTTTGCCTTCAGAAATGGCTTTCTGATCGGTCTCCTCAACCCAAAAATTGCCGCATTTTTTACTTCACTATTCACTCAATTTGTTTCGCCCTCTCAACCAATATCGACCAGCCTTTTGATGGCAACGACAGTTAGCCTGATAGATATGGCTGCTTATTGCGTAGCGGTATTTGTTTCAAATAGTCTGCTAGTAAAACATTTATTTTTAAACTATACACGAGCACGAGAACGAATATTAGGACTATTACTTTTGATATTAGCGTTCTCCTTCATCTATGAAAGTATTTTTTAATTATGTTTGTATTAGTCCAATGTCTTTAGTTAGTCCTACTATTTTAGGTAAATCGTTTAAAGAACATATAAGCTCACCTGTTGGTTTTTTAATTCTCATTTCTATAGCGATGCCGATCGCTATGTCTAGTTGGGTTGCGCTACTTAACAACTTCGTAATTGAAAAAGCTTCTTTTACGGGAGTTGAGATTGGGTGGCTTCATACTGTAAGAGAAATACCAGGTTTTCTTACAATAACCGTGATATTCGCTATTCTTGTGGTTAAAGAGCAGAGGCTTGCAGTTGTTTCTCTAATTCTAATTGGCGGAGCTGTTGCAATGACAGGGTATTTTCCAATTTTTAGCGGTTTACTCATAACAACTTTTATAAGTTCAATCGGGTTTCATTTTTTTGAAGCTGTGAACCAATCCCTGCAACTTCAATGGCTTGATAAGAAAAAAGCCCCTCAAATTCTTGGTTGGCTTCTTGCAGTTGGCTCCGCAACCTCGCTTATTACCTATCTTATAATTGCATTTGGATTTGCTTATTTTGATTTGAGTTACGAAAACGTTTATTTAACTTCTGGTTCAGTGACTATCATTCTTGCCATTATAGCTTACCTCTGTTGGCCTCATTTTGAAGAGAAAACCCCACAAAACAAAAAAATAGTTATCAGAAAAGCCTATTGGTTATATTATGCTCTTCAATTTGTCTCTGGTGCACGAAGACAAATTTTCAGCGTGTTTGCTGCCTTTATGATGGTTGAAAAATTTGGATTTGAAGTTCATCAAATCACATGGCTTTTTATTATCAACTTTTTACTAAATATCATATTCGGTCCCGTTATGGGGTGGCTTGTGACCAGGCTTGGCGAGCGATGGGCACTTACAACCGAATATATTGGATTAACATTCGTTTTCATTGCTTATGGGGGTGTTTACGTCTTTTCATGGGCAGCTTGGGTTGCCGCTGTTTTATATGTTGTAGATCATCTCTTTTTTGCAATGGCATTTGCACAGAAAACCTATTTTCAAAAAATCGCAGAGCCGGCAGATCTAGCGCCCACAACCGCGCTAGCATTTACCATAAATCATATTGCAGCTGTAACACTGCCAGCGTTTCTGGGTTATCTATGGATAACTTCCCCTCCTTCTGTTTTTATTTTTGCTGCTGCTCTTGCTATTATTTCAGTTTTTTTATCTCTTATGATACCACGTCATCCCAAAGCTGGGTATGAAACAATTTTTTCAGCAAAAACCAATCTTTAAACAAAAAAAGCCTTAATGATTGTCACATGAACGAAAAATGGAACAAGAAATATGCGCAAAGCCCTTTACCCCTATTTGGCAATAAGCCATCTTTTATTTGCAAAAAATCTCTCATTATAGATAAAAAGGAGTTAAGCCCATGTCTGTTTATAGGAGATGGGGAGGGAAGAAATAGCCGTTATATGGCAGCATCCGAAATAGATGTCACCGCTATTGATTTATCAGAAGTAGCTACAAGCAAGGCACTTGATGCGGATTATAAATCTGGACTTCAAATCACACGAATGATTGCAGATGCCTCAAAATGGAGTGCTTGCGACCAAAAATTTAAATGCTGCTTTATGATTTTTGTTCATGTAGATGCTAGTGAGAGAGAGGCAATTTTTTCAAACATCAGTAGCATGTTATATAAGGGCGGTCATTTTTTTATGGAGGGCTTTTCTCAAGCGCATTTAAAGCATCGCTCTTTTGGCCCTTCTGATAGGAGTGTACTTTATGATGCAAAAACCATTATACCTCAGCTACCCTCCTTCAAGTTAATCAACTCTACGGTTACAGATGAAGTTCTTGATAATGCTCCGGGTCATGTTGGGCTTGCATCTATCAGCAGACTACATTTTACTAAAACAAGACTTTGAAATGATATTTTTTAAAGGACATAAATAATGAGAAATCCTGTATATATTTTATCGGCATTGCGTTCTGCCATTGGTGGTTACGGTGGCGCTTTAAAAGATACATCCCCAATTGATTTGGGAATTGGTGTTGCAAGCAACGCTATCAAGCAATCTGGGCTGAACCCTGAACAAATTGGACATGCTGTTTATGGCCATGTGATACACACAGAACCAAAGGATATGTATTCACCAAGATGCATTGCAATGGGTGCAGGATTGCCAGAAACATCTCCTGCTTTTCAGGTAAATAGATTATGCGGCTCTGGATTGCAGGCAGTTGTAAGTGCATGCCAGCTTATCGAGTTAGGAGATACAAATGCGGTATTAGCAGGTGGGGTAGAGGTGATGTCGCGGTCTGGCTATTTGCTTGCGAACCACCGATTTGGCGCAAGAATGGGTGATGGATCAGTTCAAGATATGATGATGGGAGCGCTTCACGATCCCTTTAGTGGGGTGCATATGGGCGTGACGGCAGAGAATATTGCCGACGAATATAATATATCCAGAGAGGAAATGGACGTATTTGCAATTACGTCTCAAGAACGCGCAATTGCGGCTGCAAAGGCTGGTTTCTTTGAAAAACAAATAGTATCCGTTGAGGTAAAACAACGCCGCACCAGTGTGAAATTTGAAGAAGATGAGCATATTAAACCAGAAACCTCAAAAGAGGCCCTAGCTGGCTTGAGAGCTGCTTTTAAGAAAGATGGTGCGGTGACTGCTGGCAATGCGTCTGGCATTAATGATGGAACTGCCTCGATAGTGCTTGCAAATGAGACAGTAACTAACTCAACTGGCAAAGAGCCAATGGCCCGCATAGTTAGCTATGGGTTTGGCGGAGTATCCCCTCATATTATGGGTATGGGGCCTGTTCCAGCTAGCAAGATCGCTCTTGAGAAAGCAGGACTTAAGATAAGTGACCTTGATGTGATTGAGAGCAATGAAGCCTTTGCTGCCCAAGCCTGTGCTGTTTCAAAAGCACTCAATTTGCCCGCTGAAATTGTGAACCCAAATGGGGGGGCAATTGCTCTTGGCCATCCGGTAGGCGCAACTGGGGCAATATTACTTACCAAGTTAGTTCACGAGTTAATACGTATCAATGGCAAATACGGTATGGCAACAATGTGTATTGGCGGCGGTCAGGGTATAACTGTAATTATAGATGCGGCATTATAGGCTTGCTGACCATATGTTTAAAACCCTATTGGTCTTAATTTCAACCTAAATAAATGATTATTTGATTTTACAGAAAAATTCACGTTGGCAATCTGTGCGGGGATCCTCTGTTGATACGACGACATCATCCTCTGCTTTTTGTGGTCTATATCTACAAGAAGTGCCAGTTGCGTCGCGTTCTACCTTGTATAATCTGCATAGCTGTAATTTTACAGGTGGGTCTTTTTTAGGGATGTACATTCTACCCTCAGCCATTGCAGCAGATGTGGCTGAGAATTGCAGCAAAATAACCCCAAATATCAGAAATCCAGAACAAATCCTCATCTAAGCGTCACTCCTCTGATTTCGAATTTTCAGTGTCTTCAGCAGAGCCAGGAAGATACGCCTTCCCCTGCACTGCACGTGCACCAAGGAATTCCATATCGTCAGAGTTAGATTCTGTTAATTGATTTAACTTTTTATCAATCAATTTCTCTGCCTGTTCTAGTGTGTCTGCTTCAATCTCGGCAATACCATCAATGATCCAGTGAACTTTTACTTTCATATCTACCTCCACCCTAAACTATTAAATTCGCTGGTTAATCAATATAATATAATGATATCACTTTTTCGTAGACAACGTATCAAATATCTCACTTGCTCTATTTTGTAATTCAACAATTGATTTTATCTCAACCACCCCTTCAACTTCATCACGGGCAAGAAAAGCTCCTTCGATTAGAAAGGCACTTGCTATAGAATACCATAGATACGCCTCTTCAAGATTTGGCTCCTCGGCGAGCTCTTTGTAAAATAATGCGAGCTCCATTAGTGCAGATTTATCGCCCGTATCAATTCGACTTAGAAGAGTCTCTTCAATTTTTTCTCGCGTTAATTTTAAGGCATCATCAGGTAAAAGGCTTATTATATCCTTGCTTAATTTCTCGGCAGGCTCAACACCACCAAGATAAGAAGACCAAGCCCAGTATAATGCTTGCTGATAATTACGTGGCCTGCCTTTTCCTGATTGTAATAATAAGGCTAGGTTATATTGAGCATCATGCTGGGCTGCATTAGCCTGAAGCTCGAATAAGTTTATTGCATGTTGATAATTTTTATCTTTAACTGCTTGCACAGCTTCTGCGAACGTAATGTTGCTTGTGGTTATATCACAAAGCGCCATATTGGCAGGTATCACAAGTGCTGCTAAGAACGAAACAACGCGTATTCCAATGTTTATTGCTTTAAAGCACATAAGCTTATCGGCCAGCCATCATTACAAGCTGAAGGTAGAAAATTCGGGTTCGAAATTTCGAATTTTCCCGGCGTTCGTAAACAACAATTCTGGGACGCGAGGAATCTGGTTTTTGAAACTCAACATCCATTGATTCTGGTAGAAACACCCCATTTAGTTGGAGGGTGCCTTGCGGGTCTTCTGAAAAACTTCGATGGAATTTTTGATCTATCCAGATTCGAGCTAAAACTCTGCCAAGTATGTCTGGGAGCTGTTCTCTAACCGCTTTTTTATCTGCAAGATATACATCTTCATTAACCAGAGAGAGTGATGATACATTTTTTGTTTTTTTAATGACTGCGGGTAAATTTCCGTTTTTCACAGGAACCAACGCATTTGAATTATTGCTGCTCATAGCATTTCCGAATCAGTCTCTAATTTTTTCTATCATGCCATAAATTAGCAAACATGAAAATAGCGTTATTTAAGCTTTAAAATTATTTGGTTCAAAACTAAAAAATTTAAGCTATCTCCTTTTTACGGCACGATTCTTGAATTCATTGAATATGAAGTAACTCAGATTTGTCTCAAGGATTATTACCTATGATTAATATCATTCGAACAGGATTAGACGCCTCCAATAAGGAAATTTCGACAATTTCTCATAATCTCGCTAATGGATCTACTGTTGGTTTTAAGAAAAGCTCAGCTGGTTTTACAGATATTTATTCACAACAAGTTGAACTAAGAGACAATATAGATGTAGGACTGGGCACTAGATTTGTAAGTGCACAGCGCAATCATCAGCAAGGAAGCTTTATCCAAACTAATGGCGCACTAGATCTCGCCATAAATGGCAATGGATTTTTCCTTGCTCAGGGACCTGATGGCTCGACCAACTATACAAGAGAAGGTTCGTTTTCGATTGATAATGAAGGTAATATAATATCCTCAAAAGGCGACATGATATTATCAGAAAAAGGAACGTCTTTAAATATTCCATTTCGAGTAATAAATGAGAAAAACGAGATTGAGTCATTAGCTGAAGTAAGAATTGACGAGAATGGATCTGTAAATTCAATCTATAGTAATGGCTCAGCCATGGTTGTTGGAAATGTTGGGTTGGCCATATTTGCGAATGAAACTGGTCTTAAACAGGTTGGAATGAACCAATATAGGCCAACCCCTATGTCAGGAGCTGCAAGAGTTGGCAGGGCAGGCGAGAATAATTTTGGCAGGATCCAATCAGGCGCGTTAGAGGCATCTAATACTGATGCAACAGCAGAAATGACCAAGATGATTAAGGCACAACAAGCATTTTCAGGGTCATCTAGAATGCTTCAGGCTGAGGCAGATATTACAAAACGATTGATGGGATAACATCACCGTAGCGGGAACATAAAATCAATATGTTTGATAGTGATTTCTCGTGTATCCTCAATATATAAATCCCCATTGACACTGACGCTTAGCTTGTCTTGTAAATAAAGTGTCACCGTAATTGGTCTTCCTAAAGTCCGAATTGCAATAAATTTTTCAGTTAACGCCCTGAAGTGTGAGTGCGGCATTACCCCTTTGCACTGCATCACCGGTCTGTCTCTTGGGATAATTACGCCGCCAGAAAAACCGCCAGAAAGTCCGTCATAAGATGCATCTTGCGGTGTCTCTTCACCACTGTTTTGATAGTGTTGGATTTCCACATTACATTTACCGCGTGCGATGGTAAGGAGCGTGCATGATAAGCTTAATTGCTGATTCTTAGCATTATTCAATACAGATAAGTCTGCTGTCTGAACAGACATTTGGATTGAATCGATTTGGCTCCATTCGAGAGTATCAAGCGACATCTTGCTGATTAGCTTTTTGCATGAACTCCCTCAATTTTCGAACAGCTGATTTTTTGATTTGAGATACTCTTCCAGTTGTAACTTCTAGTACTTCCGCAATCTCATATACATTTAACTCTTCGACATAATATAATTGTATCACAAGCGCTTCTTTCTCAGGCAGAGTCATAAGAGCTTCTTTTAAAAGAGATTTCATCTCGGTTTCGCTTAGCTGTTCTTCGGGCGTATTCTCTTTTGATACAAACCAAATAGAAAACTCATCATAAACACCGTCCAGAGATTGATGCACATTAGCTTGAAAAGCATGTTCCCAGTCCATCATTTCCTGATCAGAAATTCCCAAATTCTCAGCAAGTTCCCTACTATTTGGATCTCTGCCAAGAGATTGACGTAAATTCTCCTCAGCTATTTTTGTTTTCTGCTGCATCTGAATGGTCGTTCTGCACAAATTGGATGATTTGCGAAGATGATCAATGATTGTGCCGCGCACCCTAATACTGGCGTAGCTAGCAAAACTCGCCCCTTCTTGAACCGTGTAGTTTTGGGCAGCAAGGACCAGCCCATAATAGCCTGTCTGGATTAAATCTTCAATTTCAACTGATGCATGAACGCGCCCATAAATATGCCAAGCAATTTTCTTCACCATTTCCAGATGACCCGAAACAAGATCCTCAACATTTGGTTTTTGTTCAGGATAACTCGGGCGCATTAGCCAACTCTCTTGCTTTGAACGATTTGCTGATCGAAAAAGCGTATTCCGCTTGTTTCATTCTTTGGCGAATTTAATATGTTTTTTGCAATTCTCTGAAAACACGCATTTTCTCTACTGTCTTTTGCTTCTATCACAATCGGCTTTCTTGAGACAATAGATTGCCTAATTCGGGTAGATAATGGCAAATGCCCCACATAGTCAAGATTTACATCTAAAAATTTATGTACTATCGAATTAAACTTTTCAAAATGGGCTTTTGCCTGTGCTTCGCTCTGGGTCATATTCACTACAACTGAAAAGTTAGATAATCCAGCGTCCAGATGCGCCGCTTTAATAAGTGAATAAGCGTCCAGAAAACTTGTGGGCTCACCAACCAAGACAATAAGCACTTTGTCTGCTGCCGAAACAAATGCAAGTGAGCTATCGGACGCACCTGCGGGCACGTCGACAATTAGCATATCTGTTTCATTTGCAATTTCATCAAACAAGCGAATGGTTTGGTATCTGGTTTTTTTATCAAGATTCAACATATCAATAAGCCCGCTTCCACCGGATGCAAATTTAAGCCCCGCTGGACCAGAACATAAGGTTTGTTCGATGGAAACGTTTCCTTTTAAAGCATCACTGATAAAATAGTCAGGTTTAACCCCTAACAAGATATGGGCGTTTGCCATACCAAAATCAGCATCTAATAATGTGGTTCGCTTATTCATCTGTGCAAATGTAAGACTCAAATTGACGGACATGCTGGTCTTGCCAACTCCCCCTTTTCCACTTGCTACTGCGATTGATGTTGCCATAATTTAACTCTTTCTAATACTAGCCTAACAGGTCAGCAGTTTTCTTTCAAATATTGAGATAAAATTGCTTCACTTGCTATTGCTATTGCTCCGACAATTGACCTAGTGCCTGTCAATAATGCTATTTGCGCTCTTGAAGAAATTAAAGCTGAAAGCTCAACAGGTGATAATTCACATTCATCTAATTTTGTAAGTGCTATAACCGGCTCCAAACTATCATAAAGCGAAGATTGATGCGTAATCATCTGACTATTATAATTACCCGCTAATGTTTGAATAATAGTTAATTCCCGTGGTGCAAAAATTTCATTTACCTGTTTCAACCGAGAAACTGTTTTTGCAGCCTCAGTAGAAAAATCTAATATGAATTGTGTGTCTTTTTGCTTCAATAGAGACAGGATAGAGCTCATTCCCACCTGCTTCACAGGCATATTCAGTAATCTTCCAAACGCTTTTAAATCATCTGTGGGCTGCGAGGCTGTTTGCGTTACAGATACTAATACAGGTTTGCCAAACTTGGCTGTATCTGCGCAGCAGGTGGCAATTTTTGCCGCAAGCGTTGTTTTTCCAGAGCCACTGCTACCTACTAATGCAATAATACGCGAATCATAAATATTTTCTGCAAAGGGCGCTATAAGCTTGCGGGATAATGAGCGCAAAAATGAAAAACGGCCTCGCTCTTGATCTTGTTCTGCAAAACTGCTCGCAAAGGCATCAATCAATTCTGGTGAAAACCCGGCTTGCATTAACTGCACTGGCAAGCTATGTCCTAATTCAACTGATACTTCGTCACGCTTTGTGAGAATTAATCCTGTCATCATTGATTTAAGAGATGAAATTTCTGTTTTCAGAGCTTCAAAATCATCTTTTGATATTGCTGATGTGTTTTTTGAGGATAACATATCTTGAGTTGATACAATCTCAGCAAAGGCTTTTTTAGGGGATGGATTTGTATCAATTAATTTGGAATCAAAGATTTTAGAGAATGCTTTTACAGAGGGACGATGGATTTCCTTTGTTATCGTTGTTTCATTAGTTGCACGCATCGACACTCTACCGTTTTTCTTGGTTGTGTTAATGATATAGGCATCTTCGCCCAGCTGCTCAAACACATCTTCCATTGCAGATGCAGTATCTTTTGCTGTTACTGTAATTGTTGCCATAATCTTTATTCCTTCTTATATTTCTGAGTGATTAGCTATCTGCTTCACCGGTTATGGTTGCAATGACTTCAATTTTTCTCGTTTCTGGTAATTCTGTGAATGCTAACACCACGATATCATCAATATGTTGACGTATGATCTTAGAGAATTCCTTGCGTATTGCCGGCGAGACCACAATCACAGCTTGTCTTCCTTTTGCAGCAAGCGCATCATTAGTATCAGAAATTTTGCGAAGCAATTGCTGAGCAAGCGCATTATCAATAACGAGCCCCTCTTCGCCGCTTTGACGTGCCATTGTGATCAACATATGCTCTAACTCAGACCCTAATGTAATCACTGGTAGGGGCTGATTTAGGGGGGCGACTTGTTGAATTAACAGACCTGCCAATTCAGGTCGAAGCATCTCTGCTGTATCAATAATACTTAAATTTCGTCCTGCAAGTGATGCCAGATTTTCCAATATTCTTCTCAAATCGCTAATTGGAACGCGCTCTTCAAGTAACGCTCGTAAAATCCCAGTTAGCTGGTGCAAAGGAACCAATTTAGGCACAACTGATTGAACTAGATTAGGTGCTGTTTCAGATAAATTATCCAATAACATCTGAATATCATCCTGCCCGACAAGCTGGCCTGCATATTTATAGAGTATTTGGCTTAGATGCGTTGTCATGACAGAATCAGGGGCAATAATTACATAGCCTTTACTCTCAGCCTCTAACACATCATTTGGCATTATCCATACTGCATCCATTCCAAAAGTTGGGTCCTTCACCTCAATTCCTTCTATTTTAATAGATGAATTCTCTCCTGGAATAGCGAGCTTTCTTTCAGGATAAACCTGATCCTCACCTACAATTGTTTGCCCAATGCGCAATCGATAGGTATTTGCCTCTAAGGTAAGGTCATCTCTGATCCGAACAGCAGGAACAACAAATCCAAGGGCTTTAGATACTTGCCTTCTTATTCCTGTTACCCTGTTAACGAGCGTGCCTCCATTTTCTTCATTCACCATTTCAACAAGACCATAGCCAAGCTGAATAGATACAGGCGAGTTATCTGCAATTTCGGATAATTCGATTTGCTCTGGTTTTGCTGTATCTCCTTCAAGACGCAGCTCACCGGACTCGCCAGTAACTGCTTCTTGCTCGCTCGCTGCCTGCATCTTTTTATTTACAAAGAACGCAACACCGCCTGCTGCAAGACCAGCAATCAGGAAAAGGGCATTTGGCATACCTGGCACAAATCCAAGAAGCAATAAAACCCCAGCCACAGGATACCATGCGCGAGAAAGGCTTACCTGCTCGCCAATATGCTGAGCCATATCTTGTGTTGAAGAAACGCGCGTTACAATTATTGCTGTTGATATTGCAAGAAGTAGAGATGGGATTTGTGCAACTAGGCCATCCCCTACAGATAAAAGTATGTAATTCTGAGCTGCCACTTCAAAGCTAAGGGAATGTTGCGCAAGGCCAATAATCAGGCCACCCACAATGTTAATAATAAGAATAAGGATACCGGCAACAGCATCTCCTTTAACAAATTTTGACGCGCCATCCATGGCACCATAAAAATCTGCTTCACTGCTTATTTCTTTTCTGCGTAACGTTGCTTCTTCGTTTGAAAGCACACCTGCATTAAGGTCAGCATCAATAGCCATTTGTTTTCCAGGCATCGCATCTAGCGTAAATCTAGCTGTCACCTCAGATACTCTTCCTGCACCTTTGGTGATTACCAATAAGTTTATGATTACCAAAATCACAAATACAAATATGCCAACGGCATAATTTCCAGCAATTACAAATTCGCCAAATGCCTTAATCACTTGCCCTGCCGCATCGGGACCCGTATGGCCTTCGCTTAAAACAATGCGTGTAGAAGCGACATTCAACGCCAAGCGCAAAACCGTTGCAATTAGCAGAAGGCTCGGAAAACTTGAGAAATCAAGAGGACGATAGGTTTGCAAAGAAACCATTAATATTACAAGTGAGATTAAAATATTGGAGACAAAAAAAGTATCTAGCAGAAAAACGGGAAGTGGCAGAACCATCATGGCTACTAGCATTAAAATTCCGAGTGGCATTGTCGCAGACGATAATAATCCTTTTAAATCTGACAGCCCTAAACGCCTTAGTGTCATTTCCATGACATCATCCTCTCCATAAAAACTGCGTCGCATATCTGA
>Ga0255769_10002188_pt1 | contig 21344 bp, 13 predicted proteins | sample 041ome_9_FD_179637 | JGI IMG/M metagenome (GOLD analysis project Ga0255769, IMG submission 179637) | Coastal salt marsh microbial communities from the Groves Creek Marsh, Skidaway Island, Georgia - 041413US metaG (version 2) | ecosystem: Environmental > Aquatic > Marine > Intertidal zone > Salt... | reverse complement strand
CGTAAACAACGACGACGACGACGAAGAAGAAGAAGAAGAAGAAGAAGAAGAAGCCGACGACGACGACGCAAAAATCCTCCTCGCCGAAGGCGACTACTTTGGCGAAGTCTCCTTACTCTTAGACACGCCAGCCACGGCAACGGTCCAAGCCATCTCCTTTTGCGATCTATTTTACCTCTCCGCGTCCGATTTTCAACTCATCAAACGCGCGAGCCCGGACATCGAGCAAACTTTAATAGACGCCAGAAAAGAGTTGTTCGCGAAAGTTCTCGTTCGCGAAACCGGATCGAGCGAGGACGACGAAGACGACGCAAAGAAGAAGAAGATGATGAAGAAAAACGAAACCGAGAACGAAGATTCCAAAGGTGCACCAGAAACGACCCGCACCGCGAAAAAGAGTTTACACTTTTGCGAATAAAAGAACGACAGCGCGACGACAGAAAGAGAGAAACGAATCGGATCGCGCGCGAAAGTGCTCAGATGTTCCTCACTTCCTTTTTTTTCTCTCTCTTCCTCTCGTGTGAACAAAGTGAAAAACCTCAAAACAAAAAAGCAGAAGAATGCACTCCGCCGCGACGATAGTGAACCAAACGCGCGCGCAGTTCGCCAAACTCGCCTCGACTTCGGAGAGGAAGAAGAAGAGCGCTTCTTCTACTCGCGCGTCGTTTTATGCCTCCTCAAATAACGCGTGTAGTTTTACGACGACGAGGAATGCTCGAAACGCGTTTCGGTTCCCCAATGCGACGACGACGGCGGCGTTCCCCGTCGGGAAGAAGAAACAGAAGAACACAAAAAGAACGACTTTAACGATGACGAGAGCCGCTGCGGCCGCTCCAATTCCCGGCCTCTCGTCGATGAAGAAAGCAGACTTGGTGAAATGTTGCGAGGAGCGAGGATTGGAGAGCTCTGGGACCGTTCCGGTGCTGAGGCAACGATTGAGAGATGCGGTGTCCACGCCAACCCCGGAGGAGGAGGAAGAGGAAGAGCAGGAAACGACGACGAGCGTAGAAAGCGACGAAACGGTCGTAACCGATGGTAGCAGCAACGCGTACGTGAAACAGACGTTCTCGATAACAGACGAAGCGGACGACGAGGAGCAAGACGCGATCGCGCGAAAACTCGCGCTGGAGTTAGCCGTGGAGGCGGATAACACGAGAGCGAAGGATATTCGCGTGTTGCAAGTGTCCAAGGCGGTGTTTTACGCGAGGTACGTCGTTTTAGCGACGGCATTTAACCGTCCGCAAATGAGTGCGGTGACGTCGAAGATGAGAGACGTGGCGAATAACGAGACGTATAATTTGCAAGTTCCGAAAAATGTGGCCAATCAAGGCGATTGGACGTGCTTGGATTGTCGCGACGTCGTCGCGCACGTGTTCACGCCAACCGCTCGAACGTATTACGATTTAGAAGATTTGTACCGAGAATGCGACGAGGTGGAACTACCTTTCGAAACCGAACGAATGCACGACGGATTTTACGCCGAGGAAGATCAAGAGTTTTACGAGAACGAAGACGAAGACGAATCGGAGGATTTAGAGGACGAGTTTGAAATCAACTGGAGCGAAAAGTAGCGGAAATGCATATATACGTGCGCGCGCGCCTAAATCGAAATTGACGGTAACTGTGTGATCCTCGTTCGCGATTTTTTTATTTAGTGTTGTTGTATATGAAACACACACAGTTACAAGTACTACTACATATACTACCTTCTAAAATTACACATTGCTGCTCGATATAATTACACGCGCGCGCAATCAACAACAACAATAACAACGCAGAGACATTTTAATTCATATTTACATTTACGCGAACTCTCACCCGAACGTGTTCAACGCGCCTTGTTCCTTCTCCAAAAACGTCCTCAATCGTCTCGCGCTCACTCTCGCCGCCGCCGGCGCCCACATCTCCCCGTCTTCTTCCTCCTCTTTATTCCCGAGTTCTCTCCAACTCCCTTCCTTTTCCTCCATCGGATCGCTAAATCCCATCGGCACCTTCTCTAAAAATCCTCCCTCTTTCTCTCGCATATCTTCCGCCTCTCTCAGAATCCCACGCATAAACTTTTCCGCGTCCTCTTCGCTCGCCGCGCCTCTCTCCGTCGTCACGAGCAACACCCCGCCCAAGCGCGAATCTTCTCGACTGATCCTTGCCAACTGTCTCGCGATCGTTTGGAACGGAGGTTGCTTATCTCGCACCATCGCCACTGACTTTGGTTCCGCCAACGAGTGGTAAAAGTTCGTTTGCGCTAATCCGATGCAGTTCGCGCACGGTCTCTCCTTCTCTTCTTCCGACGACGACGTAAAAGACCCGAAATCCGGCGGGATGGCGATGGCGATTATCCTCTTGTACGGTTCGCACGAGGCGAGGAATTTAGAGCCCGATAACAAGAGGTTTCGATGCCGTTTCGAAAAGTGATTCATATTTTTATCTTTTTATGCGTTTTCGAGTGTGACGTTTTCGGGAAAAAAAAAACTCGTCGCGCGAAGAAGCACAAAACAAACGACGATGGTCGTCGTCGTCCACGTCCTCTTCGACGCTTTCCGATCGAAAATTTTGGACTGGTCGATGATGGCGATCGGGTTCCACCTCGTCTCGTCCAAATGGAAGCGAAAATCGGACGAAAAGTTGAAGGAGAAGCTGAAACATTTGGAAGACCGGCACAAGGCGGAACGAAACGCCGTCGTTCGGTTGCAACATCAGTTGAGGAATAAAGTGTTGACGGCGGATCAAATGAACGTTTCTTCATCGTCTTCGAGTTCTTCTCCGCAGCAGTTTGGCCCGGCGATTGCAGTCGCGCAGTCGTGTTTTAGTCGCAGAGCTGGGACGCCGAGGCAAGGCGGGTCGTTGGTAGAAACCGCGCGGTGTCGACTGCATTTCGATACGGAGTTTGTTCCGAAACGAAGCTTGGAAGGTTTGGACGAGTATTCTCACGCGTGGGTGATTTACGTGTTTCACGCGAACACGAACGCGTGCGGGACGAAGAATGGAGGCGCGGTGAAAGCGTTAGTCTCTGTGCCGAGGTTGAACGGGGAAAAGCGAGGGTGTTTGTCGACTCGGACGCCGCATCGACCGAGGCCGATTGGATTGAGTTTAGGGAGAGTCGTTAGCGTCGATTGGGAGCGGGGGGAAGTCACGCTCGGGGGAATAGATTTAGTCGACGGGACGCCGGTTTTGGATATCAAGCCGTACGTGCCGTGGTGCGATAGCGTGGCAGAAGCTACGGCACCGAAGTGGGTGACCAGAGCGATTGAAGGCGAGGAAGGAGGAGAACCGTTGGCGATCGGAGAGGTGAAATTCGCGAACCCGGAAGAGGAGACGAAAGAGAAGGTGAAGCGGGCGTACCAAGAACGGTTTGAAATCGATTCGAAGAAAGGTGGGAAAAAGAGGCGACCTTTGTACGAAAACGCGGAGGATTTTTTGGCGTTCGTCGTGGATACTTTGCGTTTGGACGTGAGAAGTACCAGGGAGAGAACGGCGAAAGTGGAAGAGAGAAAGTTTGACACGTACCGGGTGACTTTATGCGACGTGGAGGTGGCGTATGCGATTGGTAAAGAAGGCGATGGGGTGGTGACCATCGTCGATGCGGTGGCGGTAGAGCCGAGCGTTATTCCCGGGAACGCGGATTTAGATCGACCGGCAATTACGAGGGACGATAACGATAAGTATTTCAAGAAGAAAAAGTAGAGATGACGGTGGGTGAGAGTACCAGTAAAAAGTAGACTTACACGGCGAAGTATCAGTAGATTTAGTTTTAGTTTTTTTTATATGTGAGACGATGAAGCTTCGTCGATTAAATTACAATAACATCGTGCTCGGATCTTCCATGTACGATTTAAAGGCGCCGAGCCATTTGGCACCGTCCGCGCCATCTACTGCTCTGTGGTCGCAACTCAACGTCGCCGACATCACGTTTGTTTCTTTATACATACCTTCCTTGGTTTTCACGATTTCTTTTCTCGTCCCGCCGACGGCTAAAATGCCAGCTTGCGGCGGATTGACGATAGCCGCAAATTGCTTGATGCCAAACATGCCGAGATTGGAAACTGTAAACGTGCCACCGGAGACGTCTTTACCTTGCAATTTTCCCATTTTCGCTTTCTCAGCTAAGCTCTTGACCTCGCTCGAAATACCTCTCAATCCCAGACAACACGCCGAACGCACGACGGGGACCATCAACCCTTTATCCGTTTGTACCGCCACGCAAACATCCGCGAGTTTGTATCGCCTCACGTGCGTCTCCATCCAACTCGAGTTGACTTCTGGCACCGCTCTCAACGCCGCCGCCGACGCTTTGACGACGAAATCGTTCACGCTAATCTTCTTGCCGTCTTTTTCCTTCTCTAACAACGCATTCATTCGCGCGCGAGTGGCATTTACCGCGTCCATGTTCACGTCCACGGTGAGATAAAAGTGTGGCACCGTTTGCTTCGATTCTGTGAGTCTTTTTGCGGTTATTTTCTTAATCGTAGAAACTGGCACCTCTTCGTATTCAGGGAAATAAATAGACGCGTCGAATTCTGCTCCCGCCGAAGAGGATTGCCCTTGCTGCGTGGAAGCTTTCACGTTGGCAGCCCCACCACTGGCGACGTACTCCAACACGTCTAAATTTGTCACTCTCCCATTCGGACCTCTCCCTCGGATCTTCGTATAATCCACGCCTTTTTCGAGCGCCGTCTTCCTCGCCAGCGGCGAAATGAACACCCGAGTTTCGTTCCCACTCCTCGACGCGAACGACGAGGAAGAAGAGGAAGAAGAAGTGCTCGCGCTCGCCGACGCCCCGGCTCTTTCTTCTTTCTTTTCCTCCGGCGCCCGCCCCGTCTCCTCTGCCTCGCTACCGCTATCGCTACTACCGCCGCTATTATCGCCTCCTCCTCCTACTCCTCCTCCTACTCCTCCTCCTCCTCCTCCTCCAACGTAATCCTTAAAACTCTCCACGTCTTTCTCTTCCTCCACCATGACTAACAGAGGCGTCCCGACGTCCACGTCTTCCCTCCCGCCTTCGATTAAAATCTTCGCCACGTACCCGTCCTCCATCGATTCCATCTCCATCGTCGCTTTGTCCGTCTGAATCTCCGCGAGAACGTCCCCGGCGGAAACTTGCTGCCCTTCTCGCACGAGCCAAGACGCGACGCCGCCTTTCGTCATCGTTGGCGACAGCGCCGGCATCGCGATCTCTTGGAACGGTGGAAGACTCGACGACGAGGAGGAGTACCATCGTCGTCCGAATCGTAATCGTCGTCGTCTGACTTCCTCGTCGTTCGTTGTCGTCGACGAAGACGACGACGATCGGGGAAAACGCAAAGACGAAGAAAATCCCGAAGACGAAGAAAAAGAAGAAGAAAACAGACGTCGATTAAGCCCAAAAACGCTCTCTTCGACGAGAAGAAGAGAAGGGTTCAACCAGCGAGAACTCGTCAGCGCGCGTCGAACCAGCTCTCGCGCGTGGCGAGAAGAAGAGGACGACATTTCGTTTTTAATGTGTTTGATTAAATGCGCGTCGCGCGTGCAAATTTTCTTAAGAGTGTGGGCTCTAGATCTTCCACGAAAAGGGCTTAAAAACAGTAAAAACTGTTTGTTTAGGTATAAGCTTTGCGCGCGCGGATGTTATCGATAGATTAAATCTAAGTTCTAAAAGCTAAGGTTCTAACAGCGATGCTCTCGTTTTTACCGCTCTTTCTCTCTTTCTCTCTCACTCTTACTCTTCTTCTGCGTCTTCAGTTCTAGCTTTGAAGGTGAAGAGCTGCGCGGCGAGAGCTCTCGAAGAAGAAGAAGGAGCCGTTCGCGAATTGCCCGGAACGCCGCGGCGCGAAGTCGATTCGTCGTCTCGTTTTCGTTCGAAGTACGTGCCGAGAGGCGCGGTGAACGACTCGCGCTGAAGTTTTTCGGCGAGCTTTTTTGCTCGGAGTTGGTCCATCGTGAGGGTGGGCGCGTCGTCATCGATTTTCTCGTCGCGTTTGGTGGGGGGGTCGCTTTTTGATCCGCCGCGTTGACCGCGACCGCCTCTTCCTCCGCGGCCGCCGCCGCCTCCTCCCCTTTGACCGCTTTGCGCTCGAACGTCGTCGTTTTGTGGCGGAGGTCGCGAGAGCTTCTCGAGAATTTTTGAACGCTCTTTCTTCGCTTGGATTTCGTGTTGCCGCTTTCGTTTTTCTTCCGATAGCGCGTTTGCGTTCTCTTCTTTGTTGTTCGATCCTCGCTTGTTTCCATCGGGCAGACTCGGTTTCGCGCGTTGTTGCTTCTTTTGTTGTTGTTGGTGGTGGTGGTGGTGGTTCGACGATGCGACAGGTGGTGGCTGGGAAAGTGCTGTTACTCCTCTTTTCGGAGGGAGTTTCGGTTTTGCTCTCGCCGGCTGCATTTCCTCTTCCTCTTCTTCTTCTTCTTCTTCTTCGCAGTCGTCCTCATCGTCCTCCTCGCGCTCTACCGCGCGCATTCTGTCTCTCCTCAACTCTTTCCTCGCCTCTTTTTCTCTCCTCATCCTTTCCATCTTTTCTTTTCTCTCCTGCTCTTCCTTTTCCTTCCTCTCCTCTTCCTCTCTTGCTTTTCTTTCTCGTTCGAACTCCTTCCATGTCTTCGCGTCGAACGGCTGAAACTTTGGCGCTTTACTGACATCGCCCAACGAAAACCCATCGTCGGCGAACCGACTCGCCGCTTTCATCCGCATCTTCTTCTCAAACTTTTCCTTTAATCTCTCGACTTGGCCGCCTAGAACTTGAAAATTCGCGTCCGTATCCGCAAACGCCACGTAATGCTCGTTCGTTCCCACCACAGAACTACCACTACCACCATCACCGCAAGGTCCAAAAGCCACTTTCAAATCTCGCACCAAAACCTTCGTCCCCGGCATCAACTGCCTCTCCCACCGCGACGGCGCTCGGTCCACCTTCGACCATCGCACTCGTTCGAGAACGTCAATCTCCGAATACCCATCCGTCATCCTCACTTTCAACATTCTCTTATTATTCGTAGTCAGCATCTTCTCCGCTCGCTCCTCCCAGTTCGCGTCCTCGTCGTCGTCGTCCGCGTAATCCTCCATCGAGAGTTCGTTCGCTTTCTCGCTCTTCTTCGCCTGCGACACGTCCTTCGCGTCCACTACTTGCCACACGAGTGGACCTTTCAAAGCATCCCCCCGAAGAGTATTCAAAGCGGCTCTTCTGTTCGGTATGGACGGTAAGAATAACGGCTCTTCTTCATCGTCGTCGTCGTCCTCGTCTTCTTCTTCGAGGAAATCTGTGCTCAATAACGCGCGTTCGATGGCGTTCGCGTCGTCTCTTTCTCTTTCACCTTCTTCAATCGACACGTTTTTCCCCAACAACTTCTTCTTCAGAACCTCCTCCTCTCTCAACCGCCAACCTCTCGCGAAAAGCGTCGAGAACACCGAATCATCATCCATTTTTCTTCTTCTTCTTCTCTTCCTTCCGCGCGTTTACGTTCTCTCGCGAGAAGAGCGTTTAAAGCATCGTTTTCACGCGCTCGCTTTCCTTATTCGCTTTTTCTGAAGCAAAATCCGCCACTTTTTTCCCCAACAAGTCGGCACCTTTTTTTTAATAGACACATCTATCACCCATACATGGTTCGAACGACGAACGCTCGCTCGTCGAAACGATCGGCACCACCTTCGGTGACGCCGACGCCACCGGCGATGCTCGCGCCAGATTCCGACGAGGACGATGATTATTCCGACGACGACGACGATGCGACGACGACGACGACGAGGCGCAACACGACTTCAAATTTCAAAATTCGAACGACTTCTACCGGTAACGACAAATACAAAGGATCGGGAGGATCAAAAGGCGGCAACGGCGTGCCCTCTTTACTGGTAGCAATGCTCGTGTTCTTCGTCGTCCTCGTCGGCGTGGTTTTACAAGCGAGAGAGGTTTCAAAAATCGCTCGATCGATGCGCGAGGAAGGCGAGAAGAAGTTGGCGTTGGATCCGGTGAAGAGAGAGGTGCAACGACTGCGCGAGAGCGCGGAACGGGAGACGAAGGAGAACAGGAAGACGTTTTGCACGAAAGAAGAGATGGAAAAGAAGGTGAAAGAATTGATGGTTTTGGTGAAAGAGAGTAGCGATAGAAGTAGTGGTAGTTTGTCGTCGACGTTGGACGATCGCGCGACGAAAGCGGAGCTCGCGCGGTTGACGAAAGAGATGGAGGCGGTGAAGAAAATCATAAACGAGGATAAGCCGTGGGATCAAGCGATGCAGAAGACGATAGACGCGTGGTACGAAACCAGCAGTGGTGGTGGTGGTGGTGCCGGGAAGAAGAAGAAAGGATGGTTTGGCGGCGGGAAAGGTAAAGTTCCGTCGTCGCCGCCGTGGACGGCGAAGGACGAGGAGATCGAAAAAGCGACGGAACAGTTGAGAGCGGATATGGAGGATGTGAAGTTGAAATTGGCGAAGAAAGGTTTGTCGACGCAGACAGCCATGCAAAGAATGACGCACGCGTTGGCGGATAAGACGGGATTGGTGGATTACGCGAGCATTCACGGTGGCGGGAGAGTGTTGAAACACTCGACGTTGTCCCCGTTGGTCGCCCGAGAGAGCGGGCCGATTACCGCGATGTTGATGTATTTTCGAGGGAAAGCGGCGCCGCACCCGAAATCGAACGAATGGTTGTTGAAACAGACGTTAGAACCACCAGGAGATTGTTTAGCCCTGAGAGGGACGAAAGGGTACGTGGATGTGCAATTGAAGGAGAAAATTACGGTGTCGGGATTTACGTTGGAACACGTAAACCCGTTGATTGCGTACGATCGATCGTCCGCGCCGAAAGAGGTCAAATTAGGCGCCTGGGGTATGTTTCCGAAAGTGAAGAAAAGTAGCGCTAACGATGATAGCAACGATAACAACGTTAAGAAAATGTCGTGGAAATACGAGGAGTTTGGAAACTTCACGTTTGACCCGACCGTCGCGGATGGCGTGACGACGTTTACGTTTAGCGAAGACAAGATAGTTGGCACGACCGATCGCGTGCGCTTTTCCGTGGACTCTAATCACGGTAACGCGAAGTGGACGTGCGTGTACAGGTTGAGAGTCCACGGAAGCAATAAATGACGACGAGGAGGAGGAAGAATACAAGAAAAGAGGACAAACTATGAGTGTTTTTTTTCTCGGAGACGAGAAACGCTCTCGTCGTGTAAAAGATGATATATACTTTTTTTAATGCGCACGCGAATGATACTTACGTATATATTTTAACAAAAGCGCTCTGTCAAATCACAGACCCCACACGCACTCAACGAGAACGTTTCTTTCTATTCATATAAGATGTGTGTCTGCTAGAGTAAGTAAGTTTATTTGCATTACAATGCGGTTTATTTTATTATAAGTATATACTCGTACAAAAAATTTCTCGCGTCGTGCTCTCGCGCGTTCTTCTTCTTCTTCTTCTTCATTTTTTAAAACAAAGCCGTCTTCTTCATTATGCGAAAGAACTCCTCCTCGTTCACCTCCCCATCTCCATCTCTGTCAGCCTCTTCGATCATCTCTTGCAACTCCTCGTCCGTCATCGTCTCCCCCAACTCTTTCGCTACCCTCTTCAAATTCTTGAACGAAATCTTCCCGGTATCGTCGTCGTCGAACAGTCTAAACGCTTTCAATATTTCCTCCTTGCCGTCTCGCTCGCCCATCTTCGCCGTCATCAGTTTCAAAAAGTCCTCGAACGTAATCGTCCCGGATCCGTCCTTATCCACCTCGTGCATCATTTTTGCAATCTCCTCTTTCTTTGGTTCAAATCCGAGCGCGCGCATGGATACTTTCAGCTCTTTCGCGTCGATCGTTCCCGATCCGTCCGTGTCGAATAAATCAAACGCCTCGCGGATTTCTTGCTTTTGTTCTTCGGTTAATCCTCCTCCGGTTGAAGTTGAATTCGTGCCTTTTTTCGCCTGTTTTTTTTTTTTCAAAGAGAATTCAGAAATATATGTGAGAAATAATAGAAGTCCATTTTTGTTGCAAAAGCACACACACAGAGAGAGAGAGAGAACAGAGAGAGAACAGAGAGAGAAAGAAAGCATCGAAACGATCTCGTTCTTCTTCTCTCTCTTCTTCCCAAAAGCAAAAGAGAAGGGAAAATTAGGGGAAAAGAAGAAGAACAAAAGAAAAAAAGAAGTCCGTTGACTTTGAAAAAAAAAGAAAAAACTGCGACTACACGACTACACGGCGCGTCTCTCTTCTCGTTCCCTCTTCAAACGCGCGCCGCGAGAAGACACGGCGAGCCAGCCGAAGATAAACGCCAGTCGCGCACCATTCTTTTTGCTTCTTCTTCTTCTCTACTAATTCTAGTGTGTGTGTGTATTTATGTGCGTGTAATTTCTCTCTGGTACGAATGAATGGCGACTTTTCCCGAAAGAGGTTCCTTGTGCGAGTAAAAAAAAGAAAAAAATTTGAAAATCGAATCGACAGCCACATCTCACAAAACGAGAAAAGAAAAAAAAGAGGAAAAACTCATCATCGGTTTGTTTTTCTTTACGCTCTTCACTTCTTTGTGCAGAGAAGACAGAGAGAGAAGAACATAATGCCACCGAAGAAGAAAGGAGCCGCCGACGTCGGCGCCACCGGTGGTGGTGGTGGAGATGCAAACTTGAAGCAAAAATCACCGGCGGAGTTTTTCCAGGACAACAAAGGCATCGCTGGATTTGAAAACGCCGGGAAATCGCTGTACACGACGTTGAGAGAGTTCATCGAAAACGCGCTGGACGCGGCGGAACAGATTGGGGTTTTACCGCAGGTGGACGTTTTGGTGGAAGAGGTGACGCTGACGCAGTACGAGACGATGATTGGGTTGGACGCGCACGTGAGGAAGGACGATACTTTGTACGATGATTTTGAGACGGAGAAGGCGAAAGCGAAACGGTTGGAGAGAGAAGCGAAGGTGGAGATGCAACAAGAGAAAGCGGCGGCGGCAGGGAACGCGGGCAGAGGAGGTAAAAAAGGAGGAGGTGGGCGCGGCGGCGGCGGCGGCGGGAACGCGAGCTCGAAAGGCGACGAGAAGAAGTCGTACTTTAAAATCACCGTGAAGGACAACGGGAAAGGTATGGAACACAACGACATACCGAACATGTTGGGGCGGGTGTTGTCCGGGACGAAGTACGGGGTGAGACAAACCAGAGGGAAGTTTGGCTTGGGATCGAAGATGGCGTTGATTTGGTCGAAGCAAACGACCGGGTTGCCGATTCGAGTGAGGAGCGCGCAACCCGGACAGAAATTTGTATCGGAATACGTCTTGGATATCGACATCGAGAAGAACGCGCCGAACGTGCACAAGGAGGAGAAGAAACCAAACACGACAAACTGGCACGGCGCGGAGTTGTCCGTAACGATTGAGGGGAATTGGACGAGTCATCGACAGTACGTGTTGGCGTATTTGAGACAGTTGGCGATTGTGACGCCGTACGCGGCGCTTGGGTTCCGGTACATCTCTTCGCACGCGGCTGGGAGCGCGGCGGCGAGGAATCAGGACATTCAGTTACACTTCGCGAGACGCGCGGAAGTTATGCCGCCGTTACCGAGAGCGACAAAGTATCACCCGAGCGCGGCGAAGGAAAATCAGTTGTTGGTGAAAGATTTGTTGTCGAATACGAAAGAGAAGACTTTGAGTGGGTTTTTCAACAAAGAGTTCACGTGCATTAATCGCGAACACGCGAACCGATTGGCGAGAGAATTAGGGGCGGGATTTTCTGCCAGCATGCATCCGAAGAACGTTTCAGACAAGCAAGGCGCGAGAATTCAGCAGCTGTTGGCGTCGGCGAGATTTTCGGATCCAAGCGGCGACTGTTTGTCGCCCGCGGGGGAGTACAACTTACGTTTAGGGGTCATGAAGGAGCTCGGCCCGGATTGGATCGCGTCGTACGCGTCACCCGCGTTGGCGTGTGGTGGCCACCCTTTGATCGTAGAGGCGTGCGTGAGTTTAGGTGGGAGAGACGTGAAACCTGGGTTTAACGTCTTTCGATTCGCCAATCGAATTCCGTTGTTATTCGAAGGTGGCGCCGACGTCGCGACGAGGTGCGTCCAGCGTTTGAATTGGACAACCTATAAAATCGACAAGAACAACGATAAGATTGGCGTTTTTGTCTCCATCGTATCCACGAAAATTCCATTTAAAGGTACGTCTAAAGAATACATCGGCGATGAAAACGCGGAAATCGCCGAGGCGGTTGATAAAGCCATCAAACAGTGCGCGTCGCAGTTGCGAGGTAAAATCGTTCGCGCGCAAGCGTTGAAAGATCGTCGCGCGAGGAAGAAGGCGCTGACGAAATACGTGCCGGACTGTTGCAACGCGATTTTCACCATGTTAGCGTCCGCCGCGGATGCGGATACGTTACCGCACAAAAGAGCTAAGAGTTACGACGAGAAAGAAATGTTATGGCCGGTGGATGTTGAGTGGGAGGAGGAAGCGACGCAAAAAGCGCGAACGAGAGAGATCACGGCGGAAATTTTACAAAGACGGTTAGAAGAGTGCGTAGAAAAGATCGATAACGAAGAAGCTTTGGAATTTTCCATGCAACAAAACAAAGACGGATTGAAACAGGACGTGTTCTTGAACCCGTTCAGCAGTTTTGCGCACGAGTACGAACCAGAGCTTCGTCCGGGCGAGAGCGGCGTCGCGTTTCGTTTATTGAAGAAAGCACGATTGATTGCGTAAAACTTTTTAGCTACATAGACCATTATAATAATATTGATCACAAACAAACACTACTAATAGTTATATATGTATACAGAGCTCTATGATGACACCAATTCCAAAGTCCTCCTTTTTACCACGCGCACGGCGCGTATTTGGTCGGGTTGATGTAGTTTTCGTATCCCCATCTCGTTTCAATCGCAAACGGCTCCGAAATCTGCCCCGGACCATCCGCGGTAATTTTCGAGATTTGAAACTTGTTCATCATCTGCTTATCTCTCATCACGCAACTCAACAGCGCGGATTTCAACAACTTCTCCGCCTCTTCTTCCGTCATTTCTTCCTTCCAACTCTCCCTAAACAGCGGTCTCGCTAAATGGTTCCCGAACCCGGTCGCCACGTGATCGTCCACGTAGTGCTGCCCAATCATCCCTACGCACCCTAAAAACGGTTTTTTTTCCACGTAATCCCATCCAGAGACGACCAATGAGTTCCACAGCGGGTCAAACTTGTTCCGTCGGTTATACATCACCCGAACGAGGTAGTTATAAATCTCCTTCGGCGTTCTCGGACAATCGTCGTCGTGGCAAAAATCCGTCATTTCCAACTCATCTAACAAGGTTGAGATGTAATCGAAATCCGACAACTCTCCGGTAAACCCAACGACCGTGTGTTTTCCTACTATCTTCATGCGTTCGATGTTTTTATACCTTTTGGTCGACCCGTAACACGCGAGCGTATCGCACGCCATCAAGACGCCGTCTTTGTATTTAATCGCGAGAACGGATGTGCCAGTCACGTACGGCGTTCTGTTATTTTTGTACCGTCGCGGTAGTTAAAGCGAAAGAGAGAAAGAGAGAGAGAGATAAAATGGTGAGCATTTCTTAAACATTCCGTCGACATCGACCGAGACGAGAGGCGAAAACGAATTCGCGTCTTTCCTCTCTCTCTCTCTGGTTTTTTAATCGAGATCGCAAAAACCAACACGTCCAGCGCGCGCGAGTGAGAGCGCGTTCACGAAACGACGCGTCTCTTAATCTCTCTTTCTCTCAAACAGCGAGAACAAAACGAAGAAGAAGATGGAAAAGAGAGACGATTATTAAAACAAAGTCAAAAAAGCACGACGCACTGCGTTCGAGTCATCGGTCCGCTCGTTCTCGGATCGATCGCGAACGGTCTCCCGAAACTTCCCTTGGCGTTGTGCGGGACGTTTTTGCGCGATTCGTACTCTCGAGCGACTTCGGCGTCGTAGTGCGGGTCCACGCCGCGCGGGACGACGCCGGGGCCGATCGATGCCGAGTGCGACGTTCGCGAGGGGAGCATTATTCTCTTTTTGTTATTAGTATCGCTTTGCGCGCTGCTCTCTCTGAGTGATGCTCTTTACACGTTTTGCGCGCATGCACTCGAACGTTTTTCCCTAAAAACCCTAAACCCCTACACCCTAAGCTCTCTCTCTCGTACTTCTAGCGCTTTCTCTCTCGCGCGACAAAGTTCACTCTCTCTCTCTCTCTCTCTCGAATAAGAAGAAGAAGAAGATCTTCTCTCGAAGCGATACTAATAACAATGGTCGCTTCGTCTGCTTCTTTTCCTCGTCGAAAGGAAGAGGAAGAAGAAGAAGAAGACGCGTTTTACGAAGACGAGGAGTTCGCGCCGATGGATGCCTCCTCACCTCGGTTTGGAGAACGAGGACGAGAACAACAAAAGGACGAAGAAAACGCGACTGCTGCGAGCGAGAATAACAACAAATCAAACATGGGAAGCAGAAAATCGTCCGCGCTGGAAGAATTGAACCAAGACGGGTATTTTGGATCCGCGGACGGGAACTGGATCGAGGACGACGCCGCGCCGTTGGTGTTGATGCAAAAGAGCAACACGATGGATGCTCCGACGCTGAAGGAAGATATGCGAGAGTTGTGGAGATTTTACGGGAAGAAGATCGTGGTGTCGGCGCTGGCGGTTGGGATTTTGATCGCATCGATCGCGATTGTTTCGATGCAGACGAGCGAGCGGTCGCCGAATAGCAGCAGCGATATGTATAAAAAATCGCCGTGGGCCGGGTTCGACGTATCGCCGGCGGAGTTGCGATGGTATTGGGGATATAAGTGGGAGCGGATTCCGAGCGAGTGCGCGATGCCAGAAGCGCCGTACGAGACGGACGACATCGCATTTTCGGACGAGGACGGGAATGAAATCGATGATATTTTGGGGAAGAGAGAAGGGAATCGAGTGAATGGGATGGTGGAAGGGATATCGCCGGACGAAGAGGCGATGTTCGCGGGCACGGAGAGATCGAGACGAAGGGCGTTGGATATGATATTTTCGAACGAGAAAAGATGTCCATTGGAAACTATTCAGTGTGGATTTAGCGGCGCGGTGAGCGTGAAAATGCAATCGTTCGGGACGTGCGCGATTGTCGGCCCGGCTATTTATAAAGGGATGAACATGGGACCGAAGATTGATCAGCACGACACGGTGATTCGACTAGCGAGTATGCCGAACGAAAAGTTTAAGAACGATTTAGGCGCAAAGACGAGCGTAATTTACGCGACCGGGGAGCAAACGAACGCGGACGATAGCTACACGCCGTTTGGACCGGTGAATTCTAAAACTGCGGTCAGGGATGGGTGGGTTCCAGATAAATTTTGGATCGTGGAAGACGAGAAGCACCAAGAAGGGGAATTGGACGGAGTCAACGCGCACGACGGTAAACCGGTGTTGTGGGTAAACAGACCGTTTCCATCCGCGACGAAGCGGAACTACGATTCTGATTTACAAACCTTCGACTTCCGATTTTTCGTGAACCGAGTATTAGCCGCCGCGCACGAAAAGGAAGACATGAGCGAAGCCTGGTTCACGTTGGGCGCCGACGACGATATTCCAGACACGTACAAAACCCAAGACCACTACGCGTTACTCTTCAACGTCATGTTCTCTGGTTTATGCGAAAGCATTCACGTGTACGGATTCGGATACCGCCCATTGAACGCCGACGACGAAGCGAGCGCGGTACCCCAGGCGTATTACGACGATAACCCGGCGACGAAAGCGCACTTCGCGTTGTTATCCGATAGTTGGAACACGGCCAAACGAGACGCTTTGTTAGCGAAAGCGTTGATGACGAACAATACCATTTGTTCCTACGGCGCGAGTTAATATACATTTAATATATTTAATGTATGAGCAGTAGTCAAAAAGATCAGATTTTCTTACCTCGCGTCCCCTCTCGCACCATCTCAAAAGAGCACTCTTCGTTTAACGCGAGATCGTCGCGTTCGCGCGCGCGCGTCTCTCTCTCGCGTCGTAAAAGAAGTTGTTATAAAACTGATGAGTTTTTCTTCATTAGATGCGACGCGCAAGTTCAACACTCCCCGTCGTTTTTCGAGCAGCAGCGGCGGCAGCGGCGGCGGCAGCTATAAAAAATCCAACCCCGGCATCGCAGATGATGCGTTTTTCCGCTTCTTCCTGTCGTCATCGTCATCATCAATCGCGCGTTCTCTCGGGAAGTTTGTGCACCAGTTCAACGACTGCCGCCAACGGAAGAAGGACATCGTCTCCGTCGCTTTGTTTTAAAGCGAGAAGAAGCGCGTCTTCTTTTGGTGGTAACGGTGGTGCAAACAACAACAATAACGACGACGGCATTCTTCTTCGTCCGAGGAGGCGCGCGACGACGACAGCTAAAGGCATCGCGAGCGACGCCGGCGAGTATTCGACGGAAGAGGAGAAAATGCACCTCAAATCCCTCCCGAAAAATGCCTTCATTTTAGGCATCGAGACGTCCTGCGACGACACCGCGGCGGCGATTGTCACGAAATCAGGTCACGTAGTTTCGCAAGCGATACGGTCGCAAGTGTCCATACACGAAGAGTGGGGCGGGGTGGTGCCGACTTTAGCGAAAGAGGCGCACCAGAACGCGATCGATGACGTCGTGGAGGAGTGTTTGAGCAAAGCGGGCGTGACGGATATCGGGAAGGAAGTGAGCGCGGTGGCGGTTACGGTTGGCCCTGGATTGTCCATGTGCTTGAGAGTTGGGGTGAGAAAAGCGCAGAAAATTAGCGGGGAATATGGAATACCGATTGTTCCGGTGCACCACATGGAAGCGCACTGTTTAGTGGCGAGAGTGAAAGAGGAAGAATGGAACGACGGCGTGAGGGAAGCGAACGCGAAGAACGAATCGATTGAAAAAGATACGGCGGCGGCGGCAGCAGCAACAGAGGTTGCAAAGTTTCCATTCGTCGCGTTACTCGTGAGTGGTGGGCACAACGTGTTGTTAAAAGTAGAAGGTGTGGGGAAATACACGATATTAGGTCAAACGTTAGACGATGCCATAGGTGAAGCGTACGATAAAACCGCGCGACTTCTCGGTTTACCAGTCGGCGGCGGTGGTGGCCCGGCGTTGGAAAAGCTCGCCAAAGAGTACGAAGAAACAGTTTTAGAGCCGAGGCGAGAACAGGCGAGAAAGGAAACCGAACGAGAAGCGCACATAACGGATGAGGTGTTTGAGAAAATCGTGCAAAAAAAAGTAAAGAATCCAATCAGATTTACCGTCCCGTTGCGAAAACGCAAAACGTGCGATTTCAGTTTCGCCGGATTGAAAACCAACGTTCGATTGGCCATCGAAAAGCACCTGGGCACAGTCGTCGACGAATCGAAACCGGAACAGAAAATATTACCATCCGAAGATTGGGACGGCATCGAAAACCGCGAAACGCGCGCTGCCATCGCGCACGCGTTCCAAACCGCCGCGGTGACGCACCTCGAAGACCGCGTCCAACGCGCTTTAGAATGGGTCGAATCCGACGGCGTCGCGCCTACGTGCCTCGTCGTCGCCGGTGGCGTCGCCGCGAACCAGAAAGTCCGGAACAGCTTGCTCCGAATAGGCACCAACCATTCCATCGACGTCGTCTTCCCAAAACCTTCCTGGTGCACCGACAACGGCGTCATGGTCGCCTGGGCCGGCATCGAAAGACTCAACCTCGCCGTCGGCGTCGAAAAACCCGTCCCGCGAGACGCCGACGCGTTCCTCAAAGACGAGCGAGACCGAGACGTCGAGGTCAACTTAAAGCCGAGATGGCCGTTGGGTGAGATGGACGACAGAGCGATCGGCGAGGTGAAGAGCTCGAAAGTGGCCAAGATGTCCAAACCTTTAGGTACTTGAAACAAAGTGTAAAAATAGTAGTAAAAATGCGTGATTTCCTCCACTTTTTTTTCTCAAATCTCCGAAGAAAAAACCGGCGGCGGTCACTAAAAACATCACGAGGCACGCCATCAACGCTTTCTCTCGCTCTCGCGGCGGCGTTGGTATAAGCGGCGGCTGCGCGAGTCGCCGCTGCTGCCGCGCTCCGACGACGACGATTCAGACGATTCAGACGACGACATCGGCGGCTTTCTTAAACGCCAAAGGTGGCAGCAGCAGCGCTTCCAATTCAAAGTCTTCCCCGGGGAAAAAAAGCGCGAGAACGACGGGGGCAGTCTTTTTGCTGCGATCGATACGACGCGTTTCGTCGACGACGATTTCTCTGAGTCTGTCGAGACGCTTCATGAAAACCACCACCGCGATTAAGTCGTCGTCGTCGCCGTCGGAGACCCCCATCGTTGGTCCCCGGGACGCGATGAATGGATTAATAAAATCCCAACCGACGCATTCGTTGGCGCCTCCGCCTGAAGTGACCATCGATTGGGAAAAATTTGAGAGCTATTTCGTCGTGCGGGGGATATCTATCGACCGGACGAAAGTGTCGAAAGCGACTAAAATACTGAGAGGGTATACGCTGGAAGAGCGAGGCGTGCAAGACGTGGTGATGGACGCGGAGGACGAGCGGAGGAGGATTGTTTTGTTGAAGCGAGAGTGTTGCGAGAGCGGCGGAAGCGGCGACGCGGCGGAAGCGGTGGCGGATTTTTTACCGGAGGAGGTGAGGAAGAGGTTAGAGGAAGAAATTGGAGTGTCGTTGAAGAATGATGAAGCGGTTGTTAAGGAGCATAGAATAACGCTAGATTATAAGTATCACACGGCAGATTACGTTTTGAAACAGTTACTGCCGAACGGGATGGAGACGCCCAGCGCGTTTGAACAGGTCGGGCACGTGGCTCACGTAAATTTGAGAGAAGAGTTTCTACCCTATAAATATACGATTGCAAAGGTCATCGCGGATAAAAATCCGAGAATTCGAACGGTGGTGAATAAAGTAGGGGCGATCGATTCGATGTTTCGAGTTCCGAATTGGGAATTGTTATACGGTGACCCGGATTTGAAAGCGACGGTGAAGCAACACGGGTATTCTTTCGAGGTGGATTTTGGTAAAGTCTATTGGAATTCGAGATTGGAGACGGAACACAAACGGCTGGTGGACGTAGAATTTAAGAGAGGTGAAGTGATTGTAGATGCCATGGCCGGGGTTGGGCCGTTCGTTGTTCCAGCCGTAAAAACGAAAGGATGTCGCGTCTACGCGAGCGATTTGAATCCAGACTGTTTCGAGATGATGCAAAAGAACGTAAAATTGAACAAGATTGAAGATTCAGTAAAGTTGTACAACATGGACGCGAGAGCGTTTATCAAATCATTGTTAGCACCGTCGGTGGGAACGAGCAGCGGTAGCGCACCCGAGGAGATGTGGGCAAGCAAACTTTCCGAGTACGAGCGAGAGTTGAAAAAGTTTCGAGAGAAGACCGCTGACGAAAAAGGAAACGAAGACGAGAAAGAAAAAGATACGAAGAAATCAGAAAAGAAACGCAAACGATTAGAAGACACGTCGGTACCAAAACCAAACTGGTCGACCATGACTACGAGCCAGGGAGAGGACACGCATACACCCCCGAGCGGAGCTACATTCGATCACATCGTCATGAACCTCCCAGCCACCGCAGTGGAGTTTCTCGATTGTCTCAAACACTCGTTTGATCGATCGACTTGGGCGAATAAAAAACTTCCAACTGTTCATGTGTATGCGTTTCGACCACCAGGGCATACCGATCAAGACGTCATTTCTCGTGCAGAAGGTCACCTGGGATGTCCAATTAAAAACGCGAAGGTGTTTGAGGTTCGCGACGTCGCGCCGAACAAAGCGATGGTTTGCGTCTCGTTTCAGATTACGGAAGAACAAGCTTTTGGTACGCCTTAGTCCGCCTTAGGTAGCACATGTGATGACAACACTTGGAACTGTACAATAGCAAATTACAATATTTAGAAATACATAAAATACATACACAACAAAGTTGTTGGCTAGAGCACTAAATCTCCTCTTGAAGCAACTCGCGCGGCATTCGGAAGGTTTTTAAAACTACCAATGAAGGCGACGTGTGCGTCTGGGCGACAAAGTACGACTTCTGCACCTGATCTCGTCTTATTTTTCGCGTTGTATTCCTCGAGAATAGCCGTCCACGCGGTATTCGATGGATCGATGTAGATATCGTCGTCTTTATCCTTCTTCTTTTTGCCTTCGTCTGATGATGAGGCGACAACGCTTGCGAATTTTAATGTTGCGCCTTTAGGTAAAACCTTTCGAGCTTCTTCTACAGCAGCATATTCGTCCGCGTTTACGGATGACGACGACGTTATCGCAAAAAATTGGCATTCGCTCTTACTGTTAGAACCACCCAAATCGATCGTTGAGATGGTATTTTTCCCGTCGTCGTTTACTACGAGCGCGCAGTGTGGGATGCGTTTCCCAACGGCGAGAACGTTTGGATTTGTCGCCCTGACGCCTTTTGCGTATGAAAATCCAAGCTCCTCGTTGAGAAATTTCAACTTGAGCGTCTCTCCAGATGCACCACACAATCGTTTCACAGCTTCGCGACGATATTTACCAAGAGGGTTTCTCTTGTCGCTTTCGAGAAACACCGTCTGCATGCGTCCGGCGCTCAAAATTTTTTCAAAAGCAAACGATTTGAGCGCTTGGGGAACTGGCAACGCGTTGGACGCCGCAACGAGCGCATCGAGCGCGCGAGGTTCTAAACCCAAAGCTCTCGGTATCTCTAGAACGCGCTCGTAATTATTCACGCTCAACTGTTTGTTTTCTGAGGCTATTTTTTTTCGTTCCTTGACGTACGAGTTGAGCAGCGAAGAAGACAAACTTTCGTTGTCTTCGTCCTCGTCGCGGTCGACGTCATCATCCCGTTCATTTTGTATCGCAATCGCAAGTTTCCACGCTAAATTGTGAGCGTCTTGAATCCCAGTGTTCATTCCAAATCCTCCAGCGGGAGGGAAAGCATGCATGGCATCTCCGGCGAGAATGATTTGTGGCGCTCGCTCGTCGTCAATCACGACATCCGCCACCGTCGCGTCCATCGTCCACGATTTTACGTCGAGTACTTCGATATCGTCCACCACCGAGGTGCTATTTTTGTCATCGTTAACACCACCGCTGATCGCCTTTCGAACAAACATCTCGCAATTACTCTTGGTAAACATTTCTTTAAAATCCTGAACGGGAGCGTGATACGGCAATTGCAACGCGAATTCGCCCTCGCGTAAATCATGCGCGACGACAACCCCTACGATGTCCTTGTTGAACACGAAATACAACATCGCTTCGTTGCCTTTTTCTTTAATTCTTTTCGCCAGCGCGCGACTGACAAAGTGAATGTTCCCTAAAGTTTGCGTCGGGAACATTTTTGTCTCGTCCTTTGCTTTCGCGCCTCCACTACTATTCTTATTCAATGTTCTCGCCACCATCGAACTCGCTCCGTCGCACGCGACGACGTATTTCGCCTCTAACACTTTACCCGATTTCAAAGTCA
>Ga0255769_10002178_pt1 | contig 21442 bp, 19 predicted proteins | sample 041ome_9_FD_179637 | JGI IMG/M metagenome (GOLD analysis project Ga0255769, IMG submission 179637) | Coastal salt marsh microbial communities from the Groves Creek Marsh, Skidaway Island, Georgia - 041413US metaG (version 2) | ecosystem: Environmental > Aquatic > Marine > Intertidal zone > Salt... | reverse complement strand
GACTGCCTCCTTGTTGTCCCCTGATGGCGCAACTACCTCTCCTTTATAGTTTGTAGGAATGCCACCCATCATATAATGGCATGTCGGAACTACAGGAATTGGGTCTTTTGCAGGGTCCACGTTCGCGAATTTCTTTGCAATTTCTCTGATACCAGGCAATTTACTCTCGATTAGTTCCTCGCCCAAATGATCAAGCTTGAGAAGCACGTGATCCGAGTCATCACCACAACCACGTCCATCCTTTATTTCAGTAGCCATAGCACGTGCAACCACATCGCGAGAAGCTAAATCTTTAGCATTAGGCGCGTAGCGCTCCATAAAACGCTCGCCATCCTTATTGAGGAGATAGCCTCCCTCACCACGAACCCCTTCGGTAATCAATACTCCTGCACCAGACACTCCGGTAGGATGAAATTGCCAAAACTCCATGTCCTCTAAAGGTATTCCTGCCCTTGACACTATACCCAGGCCATCTCCCGTGTTGATGAATGCGTTGGTACTGGATGCGTATACGCGACCCGCACCACCTGTAGCAAATAAGACAGCCTTAGAATGGAAAATAACGACTTCACCAGTTTCCATTTCCATTGCTGTTACGCCAACAGCCTGTCCAGATTCATCCCTTATGAGATCTAGCGCCATCCACTCAACAAAGAATTGGGTATTAGATCGAACATTTCTTTGATACAAGGTGTGCAACATTGCATGACCAGTTCTGTCTGCTGCGCAACAAGACCGCTGGCTTGGTGGACCTGCACCGAAATTTTGCATGTGCCCCCCAAAAGGGCGTTGATACACCGATCCGTTTTCGTTCCTGTCGAATGGCATACCAAAGTGCTCAAGTTCAATCACACTCTTGGGAGCTTCTCGACACATAAATTCGATTGCGTCCTGATCCCCAAGCCAGTCAGATCCTTTGACAGTGTCATACATATGCCAGTGCCAACTATCCTCGCCCATATTCGCGAGTGCCGCACCCACGCCACCTTGAGCCGCCACTGTGTGAGAACGAGTTGGAAACACTTTGGATAAGACGGCGACTTTACAGCCCGCCTCGGACAACTGGAGTGCGGCTCTTAACCCAGCCCCACCAGCCCCAACAATCACCGCATCAAATTTTCTAACTGGATAAGACATTTACACACTCCACAAAATTTGAATCATCCAAACTGCATAACCAATCAAGACCAATATCGTTATCACCTGAAGACCAAGACGTAACGCAGTACTCTTGATGTAATCCATGTAGATATCCCTAACCCCGATCCATGCATGCCAAAAAAGACTCAAGAAAAATAACAAAGTAAGAATCCGCATCCATTGAGACTGAAATAGATAACTCCAGGCAAAATAGTCTTGAGGACAAGTAACGAAATACACCACGCTAAAAATAATCGTATATAGCGCCATGACAACAGCGGTCACTCGCTGCACCAACCAATCTTTGAGTCCGTAGTGAGCTCCGGTAATATTTTTATTCACCATATGAGCACTCCCACCAAAACAGTTAAGGCAAGACTCAACATCAAAACCAAAGCGCTTGATTTTCGCGCTGCTGCAAGTTCCGCACCGACGTGCAAGTCGAGCAGAAGAAAACGAATACCTGCTATGAAATGGTGTGAAAACGCCCAGATCAGGCCTAGGAGTAAGAACTTTCCAAGCCAACTAGTCAACAACTCTCCAGCCCGCTCGTATCCTTGCGGTGATTCCAAGCTCAAAGCAAGGATCCCTAACATGACCCCTATCATCAAAAACATCCCAAACCCACTGACGCGATGGAGTATTGAAACAAACCCAGGAAGAGGCAGACGAATCTTGGTGAGGTCTAAATGTTTTGGCCTTGGTTTAGTATTCATAAAAATTGAATCCTTTTTTCAATTTAATGGACCAGTAGCTCATTAAATAATTTGATTTTGGTAATGATGATTGGAGGTATTACAGTAACTTCGGCGCAACTCAACCGGCTGATCTCCGTAGGTGTAAGCAACACGATCAACTCTTAGCAATGGAGAGCCATCTAGCAATCCCAGTCTGTCAACGATCTCACCCTCAACCAGTACGGCTTTTACCCTCTCCTCAACACGAAGAATCCTTATCCCAAATTCGGCCTCATACATGCTGTAAAGCATGCAATTATGATTTAGGATTGTTTTCTCTTCGATAAAATCGAAAGGCTGACCAGGCAGCCGTATCTCCTCGTAAATAATTCCCACTCCTTCAGGAGCTAGAATTCTTCTTATCAACCACCCCGTAGACCCAGCTACGGCAGACAAGTTCGCTGCTGACTCCTCATCTAATTTAATTCTCCAAAAATCAATTAAGTCCGCTTCAACATCGACTAACGGCCCCGTATCGGGCGCTAATCTTAAAAATGGGAATTTAGTGGGTTCGTTTAAATGAGAGGCCACAAAGGTGCCCTTACCTTGATGACGAACTACTAATTTTTGAGAGGCCAACTCAGAAATTGCCTTCCTAACGGTACCCTGACTGACTTTAAATCGCTGGGCAAGCTCAATTTCACTCGGAATCGGCTGCCCTGGAGCCCACTCTCCCGTCACTAATGCATCAGTGATTAACCGCTTGATTTGACGATATAAAGGGACGTAGCCGGTGTTGGTCTCGGTTATAAGCTCCATAATATTAATTATTCTAGTCCCATTTGAAAGAATTATCTACAAGAATTGTTGTGAGTCTTATGTCTTATATAAGACCTATTGACTTCGAGTTACCGCGAAAGGTAAAATAACACCAATAATTTGCGCACGAGCGGCTCTTATAAACACCCTAAAACATATCAATCAGATCGAATAGCCGATCAAAATAGAAAACGGGAGTTGTAGAGCTATAGCGGGTGCTAACATAAACATCCATTACATTGAGGGGATTAAGTCATTATGAAAAAGCCCGTAAGAGTTGCCGTTACAGGGGCAGCAGGTCAAATTGGTTACAGCCTTCTATTCAGAATAGCCTCCGGAGAAATGCTTGGAAAAGATCAACCCGTCATTCTCCAACTCTTAGAAATCACACCAGCGCTCAACGCTCTGAACGGTGTCGTAATGGAGCTTGAAGATTGCGCCTTCCCCCTCCTAACGGACATTGTCCAATCCGATGACCCGAAAATCGCTTTCAAGGACGTGGATATAGCACTTTTGGTCGGTGCTCGTCCGCGCTCCAAAGGGATGGAGAGAAAAGATCTGATCGAAGCAAATGGGGCAATATTTACCGTTCAAGGTCAAGCGCTAAACGAAGTTGCTAATAGGAACGTGAAAGTCCTTGTTGTGGGTAACCCAGCAAACACCAATGCCTATATAGCTATGAAAAGCGCACCAGACCTACCACAAAGAAATTTCACGGCAATGTTGAGACTGGATCACAATCGCGCCCTTTCGCAACTGGCCTCCAAAACTGGAATGAGCGTTGATTCAATTAAGAAGTTGGTTGTTTGGGGAAATCATTCACCAACAATGTACCCAGACTATCGATTCGCAAATATTGATGGAAAACCTGCACCAGAAGCGGTCAACGATCAGGACTGGTACAAAAATACCTTTATCTCTACAGTGGGTAAAAGAGGAGCAGCGATTATTGAAGCAAGGGGTTTATCTTCAGCTGCATCGGCTGCGTCGGCTGCGATTGATCACGTTAAAGACTGGGTTTTGGGTTCCAGCGGAGAGTGGACAACTATGGGTGTTCCCTCTGATGGCTCTTACGGCATACCTGAGGGCGTTATCTATGGATTCCCAACAATTTGTGCCGACGGTGATTATCAGATCGTTCCAAATTTGGAAATAGATGAATTTAGTAGATCGAAAATGGATAACACACTCCAAGAGCTTGAGGAAGAGCGCAGTGCTGTCAGCCACCTGCTCAGTTGAGCCGAACAAAAATGATTCATCCCGATAGCGCTCTATTTCAAACCGGCTCAGCATTACCCTTGATCCCTGTTTGCGAACATTTCGCTGGTAACGAAAAATTTATTCGCAAGGCGGTCACATTACAGTCGTCAATGCAGGTAAGGTTTGATGTGACATGTGACTGTGAGGATGGCGCACCCGCTGGGCAAGAGCACGAGCACGCTCTTATGGTGGGAAAATTAGTAGCAGAATTGGGAGGCCCAAAAAATCGACTTGGGGTTCGTATTCACGATCCGATGCATAAAGCTTGCCATGACGATGTGGATATTATTTTGGCTGAAGCCGGTCAAAACATAGCTTACCTAACCATTCCAAAGCCGCTCGGATACGATGATGCAGCTCGTACCATTGAATACGTAAATAAGGCCGCAGCAAAAAATGGCGTACCAACCCCCCCCCTACATATATTGATTGAAACGCAAAGTGCACTGAGTGAAGTATTTCAAATTGCTAGTTTGGAGGGCCTAGAAGGACTAACATTTGGATTACTCGATTTTGTTAGCGACCATCAGGGCGCCGTTCCTGCGACAGCAATGCGCTCACCGGGTCAATTCACCAATCAATTGATTTCGCGGGCTAAAGCAGAGGTTGCCGCGGCAGCGCTTCGCCATGGTCTTATAGCAACGCACAATCCATGCCTTGAAATCAAAGATCAGTCCGTTGCACTTGAAGATGCAAAAACGGCAAGGGATAGCTATGGATTTATGCGTATGTACTGCATACACCCCTCACAAATTGAATCGATTATCAGTGGTATGCAACCGAACGAGAGTGAAATCGAAAGAGCCGCTCAAATACTTATAGCAGCCCAATCAGCAGACTGGGGCCCAATCTTGCATAACAATGAGATGCACGACAGAGCGAGCTACCGTTATTTTTGGGATTTGCTCAAACGCGCCAACATTAATGGCACGCCCATCAACGCCACGGCGAAAAACTTATTTTTTCAATAGAATTTTCTTAAGGAATCGTTATGACAATGTTGTCTCAAGGGAAAAAATTTAGAGAAGCTGTTCAAACAGAACAACCTCTTCAAGTCATTGGAGCGATCAATGCGTATCACGCAAGACTCGCTGAACAAACTGGATACAAGGCGATTTACTTATCAGGGGGTGGCGTTGCTGCTGGCTCTTTAGGAATTCCCGATTTAGGAATCTCCTCACTGGATGATGTACTTACCGACGTGAGACGAATTACTGACGTTTGCTCTCTTCCATTACTTGTAGACGTAGATACCGGATTTGGTGGCGCATTCAACATAGCGAGAACTATAAAATCACTAATTAAATTCGGTGCTGGCGCGATGCATATCGAAGATCAAGTCCAGAGCAAACGATGCGGCCACAGGCCGAATAAAGAAATTGTCTCCAAAACTGAGTTTACTGATCGAATTAAGGCAGCAGCAGACGCTCGCACTGATCCAGATTTCGTAATAATGGCTCGCACTGATGCGCTCGCAGTTGACGGCTTAGATGCAGCAATTGATAGGGCATGCGCATGCGTTGAGGCTGGAGCAGATATGATATTTCCTGAGGCTATGACAGAACTTGATATGTACCAAAAGTTCTCTGATGCAGTAAAGGTCCCGGTGTTAGCAAACATCACGGAGTTTGGCCAAACCCCACTCTTCTCTGTTGACGAATTACGCTCGGTTAACGTAGGACTTGTACTTTATCCACTATCCGCATTCAGGGCTATGAACCAAGCGGCGCTGAATGTTTATGAGACGGTCCGCAAGGAAGGGACACAAAAGTCAGTGCTCGATACGATGCAAACGAGAGCAGCGTTATACGACCACCTTGATTACCACAAATATGAAGAAAAATTAGATGATCTTTTTGCAAAGGAAAAACAATCATGAGCAATAAAGTTGAAAATAAGCCAAAACCAAAAAAATCAGTAGCTTTATCTGGCATCCCTGCGGGGAATACTGCTTTATGTACGGTGGGCCGCACTGGGAACGATCTCCATTACCGCGGTTATGACATATTAGATTTCGCAGGAAGCGCGGAATTCGAAGAAATCGCGTATCTTTTGGTCCACGAAAAACTACCGACAGTAGCCGAACTCAAGAATTACAAATTAAAACTAAAAGCGCTTCGTGGGTTACCTAACAACGTTAAGGCGGTCTTGGAGTGGATACCCGCTTCAGCGCACCCGATGGACGTTCTTAGAACAGGCTGCTCCGCACTCGGAACCGTGTTACCGGAAAAAGAAGACCACAACATATCAGGAGCTCGAGATATCGCGGATCGGTTGATGGCCTCATTTGGTTCAATGCTTTTATATTGGTATCACTGGAGTCATAACGGTCGTCGAATCGAGACTGAAACGGATGATGACTCAATAGGCGGTCATTTCTTAAACCTATTACATGGAAAAGAGCCCTCAAAATCGTGGGTAAGAGCAATGCACACTTCCTTGAATCTCTACGCTGAACATGAATTCAATGCCTCGACCTTCACAAGCCGCGTTATCGCAGGAACATCTTCGGATATGTACTCATCGATCACTGGTGCAATAGGTGCGCTCAGAGGCCCAAAACATGGCGGAGCAAATGAAGTTGCTTATGAAATCCAACAACGGTATCACGGCCCAAAAGATGCCGAGGAAGACATTAAACGGAGAATAGCGAACAAAGAAATTGTGATTGGATTTGGGCATCCAGTTTATACAATTAGCGACCCTCGTAACGAGGTAATCAAAGAAGTTTCACGTAAGCTATGTAAAGAAACCGGAAATATGAATCTCTTTAACATTGCTGCTCGCATTGAGACAGTCATGTGGGATCAGAAAAAAATGTTTCCTAATCTAGATTGGTTTTCAGCCGTTAGCTATAACCAAATGGGTATCCCAACTTCCATGTTTACACCGCTATTCGTGATCGCAAGAACATCTGGATGGGCGGCGCACGTGATGGAGCAAAGAATTGACGGCAAAATTATTCGCCCAAGCGCAAACTACACTGGAAAAGAAAACTTAAAGTGGACAGCTATAGAAAAACGATAATAAATTCTATGCTCGTTATCGTAACTAATTAAAAATTTTATTTCGTAACAATAATCATTCAAACAGGAACTATTAATCCATGTCTGCACACATTTCAAATGTTCGACCCAAACCAGATAAAGTTTTAGTCGACATCGCTAAATACGCGTCCAAAAAAACCATAACCAGCAAACAAGCTTACGAAACTGCGCGATATTGCTTAATGGATACTCTCGGCTGCGGCTTAGAAGCCTTAGAATATCCCGCCTGTAACAAACTGCTAGGTCCAATCGTTCCAGGAACCGTAGTTCCGAACGGCGCGAAAGTCCCCGGCACTCAATTTCAACTGGATCCAGTGCAAGCGGCCTTTAACATTGGAGCCATGATTCGTTGGCTAGACTTTAACGATACATGGCTCGCTGCGGAATGGGGACACCCCTCAGACAATCTCGGCGGCATACTCGCCACTGCAGATTGGCTTTCGAGAAACGCAGTGTCATCAGGCAAGAAGCCTTTAAAAATGCAGGATGTGCTTACGGCAATGATCAAAGCACATGAAATCCAAGGTTGTCTCGCAATCGAAAACAGCTTCAATAAGGTTGGTCTTGATCACGTAGTCCTGGTAAAAGTGGCATCTACAGCAGTAGTTGCAAGCATGATGGGATTAAGTCAAGACGAAATAATTAACGCGGTTTCCCTCGCTTGGGTAGACGGTCAATCTCTGAGAACTTACCGTCACGCACCGAACACGGGGTCTCGAAAAAGTTGGGCAGCCGGTGACGCGACTAGTAGAGCAGTTAGACTAGCGCTAATTGCAAAAACTGGTGAGATGGGATATCCATCAGTGCTAAGCGCAAAAACATGGGGATTTTATGACGTTCTATTCGGAGGCAAAGAGTTCAAATTCCAGCGCTCCTACGGCAGTTATGTCATGGAGAATGTATTATTTAAAATCTCGTTTCCAGCGGAGTTTCACTCTCAAACAGCAGTTGAAAGTGCAATGAAAATTCATGACTTGCTGAAAAAAGAAAAACGAAGCGCAGACGATATTAAGAAGATTACGATACGAACCCACGAAGCATGCATTCGTATTATCGATAAGAAAGGCCCTCTCAATAACCCAGCCGATAGAGACCACTGCATACAATACATGGTGGCAGTACCGATACTGCACGGTCGGCTCACAGCTTCTGACTATGAGGATGATATCGCGTCAGATCCACGTATAGACAAACTTCGTGACAAGATTGTTTGCATCGAAGATAAAAAGTTTACAAAGGATTATCACGATCCTAAAAAACGCTCAATTGCAAATGCAGTAACAGTTGAGTTTAAAGACGGAAAAAAACTGAAAGAAATTGTTTGTGAATACCCTATTGGTCATAAACTCAGAAGAAAAGAGGGTATGCCAGTACTAGTCGAAAAATTCAAAACAAACCTTGCTAGGAAATTTCCAGTTAAGCAACAAAAAGCTATACTTGATCTTTGCTCGAATAGTAAAAAGTTAGCGGACACACCTGTCCACGAATTTGTGGACATGTTCGTCATATAAGATGCAGTATGAATAATGGAATCTACTCGACACTTGATATCTTGTGTCGAGTAGATCGTTAATCTTTCCCAAGACTCTGAGGCTTTAAATCAATGACACACAACCTGTTCAATTCACGAAAAGAATTCGCATTAAAAAAAGGTAAAAAAGGTACGTTTTACTCGTTACCGGCTTTAGAAAAAGCCGGTGTTGGTGACATATCTAAACTACCTATTTCGATAAGGATTGTCCTAGAGTCGGTATTACGAAATTGCGATGGGGAAAAAATTACCGAAAAACATATTAAACAACTTGCCCAATGGAAACCCAACGGCAAGAGGACTAATGAAATACCATTTGTTGTCTCTCGAATTGTTCTTCAGGACTTCACCGGCGTTCCCTTACTCGCCGATCTCGCCGCGATGAGAAAGGTTGCGAAATCGATGAAGAAAAACCCCAAATCGATAGAACCGTTGGTTCCTGTCGATCTCGTGGTCGACCACTCCGTCCAAGTCGATAATTACGGTAACAAAGCAGCGATCGGGTCGAATATGAAACTTGAATTCGAACGTAACGTAGAGAGATACCAATTCATGAAATGGGGAATGCAAGCATTCGATACATTCAAAGTTGTTCCTCCCGGAATTGGCATTGTTCACCAGGTCAATCTTGAATACCTTGCGAGAGGTGTTCACAAGAAAAATAAAGTTTACTATCCTGACTCGCTAGTCGGCACGGACTCTCATACAACTATGATCAACGGCATTGGTGTCGTTGGCTGGGGAGTTGGTGGTATAGAAGCTGAGGCTGGCATGTTAGGCCAACCAGTTTATTTTTTAACTCCGGATGTTGTCGGAGTAAATCTCAAGGGTAAATTACGGTGGGGTGTTACCGCCACAGATCTAGTCCTAACAATTACAGAAATGCTTCGCGAGGCAAAGGTTGTTGGAAAGTTTGTCGAATTTTTTGGCGACGGAGCGGCTGGATTGCCAGTTACCGACCGAGCGACTATTGCCAATATGGCGCCTGAATACGGTGCCACCATGGGCTTCTTCCCCATTGATAAAAAAACAGTCGATTTCATGCGCTACACCGGCCGCACTGAAGATGAAGTAACAGCATTTGAAAAATATTTCAGAGCGCAAAATATGTTTGGGATGCCCAAAGAGGGAGAAATCAAATACAGTAAAACAATCGAACTCGATCTCTCGAAGGTAGAGCCCTCGTTAGCTGGACCCAAACGTCCCCAAGATCGTATTCGGCTGGGGAACGTATCCACCCAATTCAGAGAACTCTTTTCTGCGCCCGTTTCTAACGGAGGATTTGAAAAAAAGAATAGTGATCTGAATAATCGTTACCGTACAGACAACAATATCGATATTGGATCAGGGGATGTATTAATTGCGGCAATAACGTCATGTACGAATACGTCAAACCCAGGAGTATTGGTCGCAGCGGGCATTCTTGCAAAAAAAGCAGTTGAAAAAGGACTAACCGTTAAAAAGCACATCAAAACATCCCTGGCTCCAGGGTCAAGGGTCGTGACTGAATACCTCACCAAGGCGGGATTATTACCTTATTTAGAGAAACTCGGGTTCTATCTTGCTGGTTATGGTTGCACGACCTGCATCGGAAATGCAGGACCACTTGCAGAGCCGATTGATAAAGCGGTTTTAACTAACGACTTAGTATGCTCAGCAGTGCTGTCAGGCAATCGTAACTTCGAGGCCAGAATTCACCCGAATATTCGAGCAAATTTTCTTGCAAGTCCACCTCTTGTAGTGGCGTATGCAATAGCGGGCACCATGAATAAAGACCTAATGACTGAGCCCTTAGGCATAAGTAAATCGGGAAAATCAATATACCTAGGGGACATTTGGCCCAACAAAAAAGAAATTACAGAGGCACTAAAACATGCGACAGATGCTAAAACTTTTAAGAAACTTTATAAAGATTTAGCGAATGCTACACCACTATGGAAAAAAGTACCTTCAGCAGAGGGTGAGGTCTATAACTGGCCTAAGTCCACTTACATAGCAGAGCCGCCCTTCTTCAATAATTTTGGTATGACTCCCGTATCTGTCTCCGATATTGTGGGAGCCCGAGCCCTCGGAATCTTTGGTGACTCAGTTACAACGGACCATATTTCGCCAGCTGGAGCAATTAAGGAAAGCTCTCCCGCAGGTCAATATTTACTAAAAAACAGAGTTAACAAAACCAACTTCAATAGTTACGGCGCCCGGCGCGGAAATCACGAGGTGATGATGCGAGGTACTTTTGCTAATGTGCGAATAAAGAATTTGATGCTTCCACTCAATAAAACTGGAGCTCGCATTGAAGGCGGTTATACGCTGCTTCAACCTTCTGGAAAACAAATGTCTATCTACGATGCAGCGATGACCTACCAGAAATCGAAAACACCAACAATAGTCTTTGGAGGTGAAGAATATGGCACTGGATCCTCAAGAGACTGGGCGGCAAAAGGAACTCAACTTTTGGGTGTGCGTGCAGTTATTGCAAAAAGCTTTGAGCGCATACATAGATCAAACCTTGTCGGCATGGGAGTTCTACCGCTGCAATTCAAAGGAGATGACACAGTTGAAAAGCTTGGTATCACTGGAGAGGAAACTTTTGAAATTTTAGGCATGGATAAACTAAAACCTCAGCAAAACATGACATTAGTGATTACCGCAAAAAATGGAAAACAAAATAAAGTTTCTTTACTCTCCAGAATCGATACATCTATTGAGGTAGATTACTTTAGGCATGGAGGAATACTACCCTACGTGCTAAGAGAATTACTCGAAGCGGCATAGTTAAGTTATGACTCGACTGAGTCTCAAAACACGCATTGGTGGCGAGAAAAAAACACCATCAAGGTCACAGGCTATGCCGGAACCCACTGCAATGATTCGCGTCTCTAAATTAATGTCAGAAAGGGGCATGTGTTCGAGACGAGAAGCTGATGATTACATTGCAAAAGGATGGGTATTAGTTAATGGCAGTAGAGTTGAAGAGCTTGGTACTCGAGCACCCAGTAATGCAAAAATAACGCTCACTCAAATGGGACTTGGGGTCAACAAGGTAACAATATTGATCAACAAGCCTATCGGATACGTCTCGGGGCAAGCAGAGAATGACTACAAACCTGCTATTAAATTGGTAAAACCTGATAACCAATTTTCCGATGACAAATCAAAAAAAACATTCATCAGACAACACCTCAAGGGGCTCGCTCCCGCTGGACGACTAGATATCGACTCAACTGGACTACTCGTTCTAACGCAAGATGGTCGAATTGCGAAAAAACTTATTGGTCAAGATTCCGAGATTGAAAAAGAATATCTCGTACGTGTTAGTGGAAGCATGATAGAAAATGGTATGGAATTACTTCATCATGGGTTAGAACTTGATGGAAAAGAGCTGAAACCTGCCAAGGTATCTTGGATCAATGAAGACCAGCTAAGATTTGTTCTGAGAGAAGGAAAAAAGAGGCAAATACGCAGAATGTGCGAGTTAGTTGGTTTAAGAGTAGCTGGCTTAAAACGGGTGCGTATTGGACAGGTAAAGCTATCTAAGTTACCCGTGGGACAGTGGCGCTACCTTGGTGATAAAGAGCTTTTCTAGGCTCGATGAAAATTGTATTAGATACCAATATTTGGCTCGACTGGCTTTATTTCAACGACCCTAAAGCCACACCACTCAAGACACTGCACGAGAAAAATATTTTCGAGATATTAATCGATGAAGCGTGTATGAGCGAGTTATTAACTGTTCTTGCATATGATCGGTTCCTAGGATTGGAGGCAGACCAAACTATCATTGAAAAAGAAGTGCGAAAACTCTGCACCCTAGTAGAAACACAAACTACCGAAGCTCCTTCATTCTGGTGTCACGACCCTGATGATGTAAAGTTTCTTGATCTATCTGGTCAGCATAATGTGAACCACCTAATCACTAAAGATTTGCATTTATTAAAACGTAAAAATAGACGATCACTTGAAAACGGACATATGAAATTCTCTATATTGTCGCTAGACAAGTTTTTAAATACATTCAGCCATATTATCTAACGTAGAAAATTGATTAAAAAATACGCAACGGTCTGTGTATACTTGATTTTTTCATACGAAACGAAACAAACTCCTCTAATTAGTTATGACAATTAAGGCGCTTACATTTGATACCGGTGGAACTATTCTCGACTGGCACTCTGGCTTCAAAGCCGCTTTCCAAAAAATTGGAAACAAGTACGACCTCGATTATGACTGGGGTTCGTTGAGTAATGAATATCGGCGGCGAACGCTTAAACAGATGCTAAACCATGGCGAACATACTCCAGCCACTAAAAATTTCGATGATGTTCATGCTACCGTCCTTGAGGAGTTAGTAGCCGAAATGCGGTTTGATAAATTTACTGCAAACGACAAAAAATCAATTGCATGGGATGCGCTCCATGCTCTGGATTGTTGGCCTGACTTTCCAGATGCATTAACGAAATTAAAGCAAAAATTTCTATGCGTATCTTTCACACTCCTCTCCTACCGCGCAATAATTGATACAGCGCGAAAAAACCATCTAAGTTGGGATGCAGTTATTTCCTGCGAAGGGATAGGAAAATATAAAGTCCTTCCCGATGTCTATTTAACCTGTGCGCGCTATTTACAACTGGCACCTGAGGAGTGTTGTATGGTTGCGTCTCATAACTTTGATCTAGACGCCGCAAAAAATTGTGGCTTTAAAACAGCATTTATTAGACGCCCTGACGAGTGGGGTCATGAAGAACCACCACACAAGATTCCCACGTCCCACCATGATTTCGTCGCGAACGACTTTAATGATCTGGTAAATCAACTCACTTCGTAATGAACTACAAGAATTTATATTAACTATAAAAATTGGCCACATTCTCAATTTTTTCTCGCTCTGTTCTGTACAAGTTTACTGGATGCGAGTCCTCTCCATAGCCGAAACTAATTCCACATAAAAGATTGCGCCCGGGATCAAGCTTCAAATGTTGACGAACTATGTCGGGGTAGCTCGCGACAGCTGCCTGGGCAATTGTGTTGATACCCAGTTCCTGCGCCAGAAGCATAAAGGAGGAGATAAAAAGCCCACAATCTAGCGCTCCATACAAACCAAGATCAATAGGAGTCGAAATAAAAACTGCATGAGGCGCTCCAAAAAATCGGAAATTATCGAGTAGCTGCTCTTGAGTTTTCTCAACATCACCTTTCTGGATTCCAACAGACTCATATAACTGTAAGCCGCATACTTTTCTACGATCCCTAAACACTCCGACATATTGCTTCGGGAAATCAATATCTGGATTAGGAGTATCTCCACGCTTAGCGCACTCAACTAACGAGCGGCTGAGACTGTCGAGAGTAGCTCCAGAGACGATGTCAAGCGCCCATGGTTGAGTATTACACCAAGATGCAGTCTTTTGAGCGTCTGTCAAAAGATTTTTTAATATTGAATCATCTACGGGGTTACTCTTAAATTTGCGACAACTAAATCTCTTTTCTAAAGCTTGTGTGACCTGCACTTTATACTCCTGACGTTTTATTATTTTTAATGCTTATTAGCTTATTTTTATTTAGATTTCCAATTTGAGGCGACATCCGACTCGAACATTTTATCTACGGGTATCTGATACCCCTCGGTCAATCTATTGCCAGCATTAGCCAAAGCCACAATCGCGTTTAGCTCACCCAATATTTCATCATCAAGCCCCTTTTTCCTGGCACCTGCAGTATGACTATTGATACAGTAAGTGCAACTATTGGTGATACTCACCGCAAGATAAATTAACTCCTTTGTCAAAGGATCAATTCTGGAAGGCTTAATCATGACATCTTTCATTTGAGACCAGAATTGTTTCAACAGAGGAGGATGAGATGCTAATGCCCGCCAAATGTGATTAACATAATCAGATTGACGTGTTTCCATAATGTCATCAAAAATCTCCTTAACTTCCGGTGTTGCATCTGCATAATTCACTAAATTAACTAACGAATTTTGGGACATATGTAAAACCTCCTATGTAGTGTTCTAACGATATTTCAAACAAAAAACTCATAAACTCCAGAATCCAGTCTTTTGAAAAAATCTTACTTCACGATGTATACCTTCACTGATTATATTAAAATGAATCATTGCAGATTATTTTTTTACGTACCGGAAAACTACCGTGAAATTCTTCTTTGAAATTTTTCCAATCATCATTTTCTTTTTTGTATTCAAGAGCCACGGCATCATGGCTGCGACTGCGGCCGCAATCGTCGCCACAATCATTCAAGCAGGTTGGTCTTGGATACGAAACAAAAAAATAGAGAAAATGATGATGATAAATCTAGGGATTATTATCATCCTTGGAGGTGCTACATTAGCGCTTCAGGATGAGACCTTCATCAAATGGAAACCAACAGTACTGTATTGGGCATTTGCAACAGTGCTACTCCTGTCAAATATGATTTTCCGAAAAAATCTCATCAAAGCGATGATGGGCTCGAAAATGGAAATGGCTGACCCACTTTGGAACAAAGTGAATTTAAGTTGGGCCGGTTTTTTCCTATTTATGGGCTGCCTCAATCTATACGTAGCCTTTAACTTCGATACAGATATGTGGGTGAACTTCAAACTATTTGGCGGCATGGGGCTATTACTTGTTTTTGCATTGGGGCAAGCGTTTCTTCTAGCAAAACACATTACGCCCCAAGATGAAGATTAAAAAGCCATCATTATTCACAACCATACCTAAAGAACCCCTCTAATGACCACGATTGATCGGATGAAAGACCGACTCGCTAGAATCCAACCAATTTCGGTCGATATTTTCGATGATTCAGCATCACACGCTGGACATGCTGGAGTCCAGGAAACAGGAGGTGGCCATTATGAGTTGTCGGTCGTATCAGAGGCTTTTTCAGGAAAAACAACATTACAGCGTCATAGAATGATTTATGAATGCCTCGCGGACCTTATGCCAGGTGAAATACATGCGCTATCAATCAGCGCATTTGCCCCAGAGGAATGATTCATCGAATTTATCACCTCTCCCATCAACGAATTTAATAAGGAAAAATATGAACGCATATCAAAATGTATTTAAGACGTTGTTCGTAGTGGGTGCGCTATATCAATCAGTCGCTGGTGCCAACAGCGACATAATGGCCATTGTCAATGGGGTAGAGATCTCCAAAACAAAATTTGAAATGCTCGTGACTACTCAAACAAGTCAGGGTCAGCCAGACAATCCTGAATTTAGAGAGAGTCTTCTTGACGTAATGATAACGAGAGAAGTTTTAGCTCAAGAAGCACTTCGTCGGAAATTACACGAAGATCCCGATGTTATTCAACAACTCCAAGCGACTCAAGAGCAACTTTTACTTAATGCGCTATTCACGCAAATTATTCAAGCCAGCGAACCTGACGAAAAAGCTAAGAGAGCCGCATACAGCAAACTCAAATCTGCCCGAGGTGAAGCCAAAGAATATCTTACGCGTCATATACTCGTTGACGATGAAAGTACTGCTAAAAACATCATCGATAGAATATCGTCTGGTGAACCATTTGAGTCCTTAGCGTCAGATTTTTCTATTGATACAAGTACTAAAAATATTGGTGGCAAACTGGACTGGGCGACACCAGAACGCTTTGTAAAGGAGTTTTCTGACGCTATGTTAAGTCTTGATAAAGGCCAAATAAGTCAAGAACCAATACTATCGAGCTTTGGATATCATATTGTTGAATTGATAGATGTGAGAGACGCATCGTTCCCAACATATGATGAACTCGCAGATGAAATTAGAAAAGATCTGATCACTCAAACGCGGGACGACCTAATTTCAGCACTACGAAATTCGGCAAAAATTGAAATATTCGAATGACAAAAAAATAGTGGCTTAGTCAACCCAGAATCTAGCATTACGAAACATATACATCCAAGCGCCATCATCACTCCAATCAGTAGGATGCCACGAGTTTTGAATGGTTCTAAATACCCTCTCCGGGTGAGGCATCATGACCGTAAAGCGACCATCAACAGACGTTAAACCAGTAATCCCGTCTTCAGAACCATTTGGGTTGAATGGATACTGTTCAGTGACGTCGCCGTAATTATCAACATAACGAAGTGAAACGTAAGGAATGGCATCAACTCTTTGCTCTCCTGTTTCAAATTCGACTAATCCCTCACCATGAGCAGTTACAACAGGTATTCTTGACCCAGCCATATTTTTCAATAATATTGAAGGACTATCGACAATTTCAGTCATTACAAAACGCGACTCGAATTGTTCTGATTTATTTTTAATGAAACGAGGCCAATGTGAAGTGCCCGGAATAATTGACCGTAAGTTAGACATCATCTGGCACCCATTACATACGCCTAAAGCAAAGCTGTCATTCCTACTAAAAAACGCGAAAACTCATCATAAGCCCGTGCGTTAAATAAGATGGACTTCGCCCACCCTTCTCCAGCTCCTAACACGTCACCATAAGAAAACCCACCGCAGGCTGCTAAGCCAATAAACTCAGTCAATGAAGCGCGACCTGCAATTAAGTCACTCATATGAATATCGATAGCAGAAAAACCCGCTCGATCAAAAGCAGCTGCCATTTCAATTTGCCCATTTACACCTTGCTCACGAAGAATTGCAACGTTAGGTCTTATGCCTTTATTTATGAAGGCCGTTCTTGAGGCATCATTAATATCGAATGTCAGGTGAGCATGCAAGCCTGGATCAGATTCATCGAGAATACTATCGTACTCTTGCTGAGCGCAATCTGGGTTATCCCTTATTGACTGCATATTAAAACTTGTTTTTGACCATATTCTTTGAAGCGCCGACCTAGGCTCATTAATCAGAGAGATTCCGCCTGACAAAATCTCCAGCGTATCTTTGTCATTAAGGCCACCTAACGAAATTGCGTAATCTTTCAATCCATAAGAATCCAAAACGGCAAAAACCTCATGCTCATCAGTATTGCGTATTTGCATAACAGCGCCCAATTCTTCACTAAATAACGCTGCGAGCTGCAAATCTACGTTAGAACCCACATCTATATCAATCGTCAACCCAACTCTGGATGCGAACATCAATTCTGCTAGCGTGACGGCCAGTCCACCGTCCGATCGATCATGGTAAGCCAGGATTTTTCCAGCATCATTTAAATCCTGAATAGCCTTGAAAAAACCAGCCAAAAGCTTCGGTTCTTCAAGATCTGGAACTTCACCCTGTTCTAAAAGGTACGCTTGGTGCAGTATGGAACACCCCAACCGGCTTTTGCCGCCTGATAGATCAATCAGAATTAATTGGGTCTCAAAATCTGGTGACAAAACTGGCGTTAAGGTTTTTCGGATATCAGAAACTGGCGCAAAAGCTGATATCACGAGCGACAACGGAGAAACAACTTCCAAATCCTTTGCGTCATCGGTCCACGCCGTCCTCATAGACATAGAGTCCTTGCCGACTGGAATGCTTAATCCCAAATCAGGACAAAGCTCTAAGCCTACTGCTCGGACAGTATCAAATAGATTCGCATCTTCTCCCTCGAAACCAGCCGGAGCCATCCAATTTGCCGATAGTTTGATATCTCCCATGTTATTGATTTTCGCTGCCGCTATATTAGTAATTGCTTCTCCGATAGCCATACGCCCAGAAGCTGGTCCACTTATTACAGCCAAAGGAGCACGCTCACCAATAGCGAAGGCTTCACCCAAGAACTGCTCAAAACCCATCGCAGTAACAGCAACATCACTAACTGGAGTCTGCCATGGCCCAACGAACTGATCGCGAGAACAAAGACCTCCAACTGAGCGATCCCCAATTGAGATAAGAAACGTTTTGTCGGCTACCGCTGGAAACGATAAAACGCGTTTAAGAGCATCAGTAGGAATCAATTGCGGCAACGTCTGCTTTTTCACCTTTGGCTCGATTCTCTGCACATTACGTGTCATCTTAGGTGGCTTATCCAACATGACCGACAGAGCTATATCTGCAGGTTTGTTATCAAAATAAGAATCGACCACCTCAAGATGACCATCATCCGTAGATTCGCCGAGTACTGCAAAAGGACAACGCTCACGCTCACAAATTTGTTGAAAACGTTCTAACCCATCTGGACTAACCGCTAACATATAACGCTCTTGCGACTCATTACTCCATATTTGCATAGGGCTCATACCTTTATCCTCAGATGGGATCCGTCTGATATCAATTCGTGCACCGCACTGCGCATCATTGACTAGCTCTGGTAGAGCGTTTGAAAGTCCACCTGCTCCGACATCATGTATCGACAATATCGGGTTGTGAGGCCCAAGCCCCCAACATCGATCAATCACTTCCTGACACCTTCTCTGAATCTCTGGATTGCCTCTTTGCACTGAGTCAAAATCAAGATCCATAGAGTTTTCACCAGTCGCCATACTGGATGCAGCACCTCCTCCCATGCCGATAAGCATCCCAGGACCACCAAGTTGAATAATCAAAGTACCTGCATTAAACAATTCTTTTATCGATTGCTGATCAGTGACATTACCTATTCCACCCGCTAACATAATCGGTTTATGGTAGCCTCGCGCAACACCGCGAATTTCTTGCTCATAGTTCCTAAAATATCCACATAGATTAGGGCGGCCAAATTCATTATTAAATGCAGCAGCTCCAATTGGTCCGTCCAACATAATTTCCAAGGGAGAGGCTATGTGATCAGGCTTCCCAATGGATAATTGCTCCCAAGGTTCGTTTTCTCCAGGTATCCTCAAATGAGAAACACTGAAGCCAACAAGACCTGCCTTTGGTTTTGCTCCTCTACCCGTAGCCCCTTCATCTCGAATCTCGCCGCCTGAACCTGTTGCAGCTCCTGGAAACGGAGCAATTGCAGTTGGATGATTATGAGTTTCAACTTTCATGAGGGTATGCGTCAATTCATCCTTAACGTACTCATATCGGTTATCGCCTGCAACTTGGAAACGGTTTACTGCTACTCCCTCCATGATCGCGGAGTTATCCGAATAAGCGACAATGGTACCTTTCGGCGAGCGCCGATGAGTCTCCCGAATCATATTGAAAAGAGAGTACTCCTGCTCCTGGCCATCAATCACCCAAGATGCATTAAAAATCTTATGCCTACAATGCTCAGAATTGGCCTGCGCAAACATCATCAACTCTACATCAGTGGGATCTCGGTTAATTCTCAAAAAACTTTGATGAAGATAATCTATCTCGTCAGACGAAAGCGCCAAGCCCATTTTTTTGTCAGCGACTTCGATGGCTCGTCGGCCACCTTTTAGCAATGGTACTGTCGCCATAGGCTGCGGCTTGACATGCTGGAAAATAGCCTGCGCTTCGATTAATCCAAAGAGGACCGTCTCGGTCATTCGATCATGAACCATCGGAATAATTCGTGAAACTGAAGACGGCGATAGGGACGCATCATTAGTCATCGCTATATGCCACGAAACTCCCCGCTCTATTCGAGATACCTGTTCTAGACCACAGCCTTGAGCAATATCGGTAGCCTTAGTAGACCAAGGTGATATTGACCCTAACCGAGGTACAACTAAAAAATCGGGCTTTTTATTCTCTGATTTAGGATCCTGCGCTCCGTACGTAAGAATTCGAGCAAGCTTGTTGGAATCATCGGACGAGAGCGGCTTATTCAATTCGATGAAATGCCAAAATACGGCTTTGATATCACTTATCTTTGAATCGACTGTTTGTAATTCATTCAACAGTTTATCGAGGCGAAATTTTGAAAGCGCTTGACGCCCTTCTAGAAAAATGACTTCCGGCATGGACTCTATAATTGTAGTTAAATATCTCAAGTTAAGATTATAGCTGACCGGGGACTAAGTAATATCCGACCAAAAACCAAATCACTTATACTTGAGCCATGAATACAACGCCGATCTATCGTACTGAGCACATAAGGCAAATAGAGGAATACCTACTTTCCTTAGAGCCACAACCTCAGCTGATGGAGTTAGCGGGAAAAACTATCGCTGACATAACTGTAAAGGTCGCTACAGATCAGACTCGATCGATTTTAGTGATTGCTGGCCCCGGAAATAATGGGGGCGACGCATACGTTGCTGCGAGGCATCTCAAAGAGTCTAACTTTAATGTGACGGTTGTCGAGCCAATCAAACAGGACTCAGGGTCTCCCGAAAAAAAAAATGCAATCATAAAATGGAAAGAAATTGGAGGTACGACAGAAAATATAATCAACGATGACCAATCATATGACGTTGTAATTGATGGGTTATTTGGTATTGGACTGAAACGAGCAATATCTGGGCCAATCTCAAAACTAATTCAGCGCATCAATAACCAGAGATCTAAGGTTATATCCATAGACATACCATCCGGCCTAAATGCCAGTACCGGCGACATAATGGGCTCTTGTATCAAGGCAGATCATACGGTCACTTTTCTGGGCTATAAGGTGGGTTTACATACCGGGCAAGGCCCTGACTATTCTGGAACGGTCCACTTCAGTGATCTAACTATGAGCGATCATCCTCGGATCGAAAACCATGGCTACCTAATAGGATCAGACGTACTTGAAAATGTGCTCGCACCCAGAGAGAAATCGTCCCATAAGGGAACGTATGGACAACTTGCAATTATTGGAGGAAGCGAGGGGATGGTTGGTGCCGCGTTACTATCTGGCAGAGCAGCCCTCAAATTAGGAGCCGGACGTGTTTTTATAGGATTCTTGGAGACAAACTCCGACAAACCTACAATAGATTGGGGACAACCCGAGCTTATGCTATGGGATGCAATGAGCTTAGTATCAATGGGAAATATCACTTGTATCGCCATCGGGCCAGGTCTTGGGAACAGTGATAAAGCATACAAAGTACTCGAGGAAGCCCTGGCTCAGCCAGCACCAATTATACTAGACGCGGATGCATTAAATATCATTGCAGAGCAACCTACACTCTTGGGACAAATAGACAAACGAAATATTCCAACAATTATGACGCCGCATCCCGGAG
>Ga0255769_10002169_pt1 | contig 21486 bp, 24 predicted proteins | sample 041ome_9_FD_179637 | JGI IMG/M metagenome (GOLD analysis project Ga0255769, IMG submission 179637) | Coastal salt marsh microbial communities from the Groves Creek Marsh, Skidaway Island, Georgia - 041413US metaG (version 2) | ecosystem: Environmental > Aquatic > Marine > Intertidal zone > Salt... | reverse complement strand
GTTGATACCCAAAATTTTAATGGTAAAGCCTGGTTGGCTGCCAATGGTCTGCCTGTATCACAAGAGGCTCATCTAACTGAATGGTACAGACTGATTGAAAATGGTGAAACGCTGGAGGTGATTGTTAAGTATGAAGATAATGAATACTTACAACGGCCTATCTGGCGAAAACTATTTTTTAACCTGAAAAACGAATGGTATATCCGGGAATATTTATGCGCAGAGGGAAATCGCGATAATGTCTTCAATCAACAAAGTGGGCTCCCGGGTTCATTACGACTGGAAGATGTTTTACCGAATTGAAGACTACCTGTTCGGAAGGCACTCGTAAGCCTGCACAGTGACTTCCGGATACCAGAGCCAGTATTTTTCAAATACTACCGGCTCTGAGAATGTCGCCGGATTATCCTGCCACTTAAAAATTTAACGGCTTTATTCTTCTTGCCACTCCCAAACAAAACCATCTTTATTCGGCATTTCAACAGCCGGTAAAGTCTGCGCATTTAATACAGTATCTTCATCAATGACATCATTCATTTCGAGAAGATAAGCAGTCAGGGCATAAACCTCATCATCTGATAATGAGCCTGGCTGTGTAAAAGGCATGGCACGTCTGACGTAATCAAACACCGTTGTCGCATAAGGCCAGTAGCTGCCGACTGTCTTGACGATATTGTCACTGGTCAGGCTGTCATGACCACCGACCAGTCTGTCATTAGTCGCGCCTTCACCATTTGCCCCATGACACACGGCACATTGTGCTGCAAAAATTTCTGCACCCTGGGCAACAGTGCCCGAACCCGGTGGCAGGTTTGCACCATCAGGGCCAATACTGACATCCCAGCCGGCGACCTCTTCAGGACTTGCAACAACACCAAGACCAGGGCCTTCCTGAGCCAGAACCAGTGGACATAAAAAAACCGTTAAGACAGATAAAGCTGACAATTTACGCATAAACATTGCTCACCTCGCCATTTGCAGCTATTTGCCAGGACTGGATGGCATGATTATGGTAACCCCATTGCGGCCCGCCTCTATCACTAAGCAAGCTAGCTCTGCTTGGTTGTACAGCACCTGACTCATCATAGGCCCGACTCTGCAATACAGTCGCTCCACCATTCCAGCGCCAGGGTATGCGGAATCGTGTCAAAGCCTTGGAGAGCACTGGCTCAGTCAGTTCAGCCTCACCCCAAGTTTGTCCACCATCCGCGGAAACTTCCACCCGGCTGATCCGGCCTGCTCCTGTCCAGGCAATTCCGGAAATCTGGTAAAGACCCGGCCCGCGCATGGTCTGCTGCCCTGATGGTGAGGTAATCACCGATTTCACCCCCATCTCGAAGGTAAACAGCCGCGCCGTGCCATCTGGTTGCAGGTCAGAATATTTTGATGTCTCGTCACGCGTCATGGTTGGTTCAGCAGTAACTTTTAAACGTCGCAACCATTTCACACTGGTGTTGCCTTCCCATCCCGGCAAGAATAAACGCATGGGATAACCATTACCCGGTCGTAATCTTTCTCCATTTTGATAAATAGCAACAATTGCGTCATCTCTTATTTTACTCATCGGAATGCTGCGGCTCATCATTGAAGAATCAGCTCCTTCAGCCAGCACCCAGCGACCTTCCGTCTGCACGCCAGCCTCATCCAACAATATCGAGAGTGGCACGCCCGTCCATTCGCTGCAGGAAAGCAGACCATGCAGGCTTTGTGCGGTTGCGTCCGGCGCAGCTTCCGACGTATATAATGCCCGGCTGTTACCGGAACATTCCAGAAAGCGTATTTTTGACACCAGGGGATACTGACTCAGGGTCTCCAGGTCAAAAATCAGTGGGCGGTCAACCAGACCATGAATCAATAGTCTGTGTTCAGAAGGGTCAATGTTGGGAATACCATTATGATGTCGTTCAAAATGCAGGGCACTCGGCGTAATAATGCCTTCAAGATTGCCTAAAGGTGCCCTGGATGAACCGGCCCCTACGGCTGGCGCGCTATACCCGGTTAAGCGGCTAACGGTTTCAAACTCGGAACGGTTACCATAACCTTCCGGCGGCCTGCCAGGGAGTTTAGTCCAACTATCAACTGCAGGCGGTGCAGCTTTAGCACTCAAAAAACCTGCGCCTCCGGCAACAACAGCACCCGTCTTCAGAAATGCTCTTCGATGCAGTAAGCCATTGGCAGCAACTTCCTCTATTTGGTCGTTTGTTTTTTCTGAATTGCTCATCTTCAGTTGCTTCCTTTATTTGTTGTTAGTGGAATCAAAGACCTCCATTGTAGCCATTAAAGCTAAAGTTTCAATCCAGCGATTTTGGGGCAACCTAAATTCAGCAATTAAGCGCCGACACCGAAACTATTTTGACAATAATCAGCATAAGCATTTACAGTTGACTACTAACAACAACAATAAAAGTAAAAAGGCTCTTCATGAAACTGAATTTACAACGCTTTGCACTTATTTCCTCATTTTTGGTGCTGTCGTCCTCTGCATTTGCGCAATGGCCCCTGTATATGGAAGGTGTCCCCTTATTAGAGGATGGCACACCTAACTTTGACGCCCCCACACCGAGAACATTGAGTGGCAAACCTGATTTATCCGGCGTCTGGGACTTCCCTTTTCCGCATGAAAGCGGTGTGCAAGGACGTCCGGTGGGCGAACCCAGAACACCGCCGCCCGGGGTAGCACCCTATGCGACTTTCTGGGATCAGGGCTTCGGCTTTGAAAATGGCCTGCCCTATCAACCCTGGGCCAGGGAAAAACGCGCAGAACGCATGGCAAACCATGGTATCGAAAACCCTGACAGTTATTGCCTGCCACTGGGGCATATGCAATTCCATACCCATCCACAGCCCTTTGAAATTGTTCAGTCGGAAAACCGCCTGATCATTTTGTATGAAGCCAGTTCAGGCGTCAGGGAAATCTTTCTTGATGGCCGTCCACTGCCACCTTTGGGTGACCCTCTGCCAACCTGGTATGGCTATTCCGTTGGACACTGGGAAGGCGACACACTGGTCGTTGTCACTAATAACTTTCGAGGCGATGGCTGGCTCGATTTCAATGGCAGCCCTTCAACAGAACAACTGGTTATAACCGAACGTTTCAATCGCGTCAGTTATGGACGTATAGAGCTGGATATCACCATTGATGATCCCGGTGCCTATACCGAAGCCTTTGACCTGAGAGCCAACTTCAGAATTATGCCAGGCGATAACCTGATCGAATGGGTTTGCGAAAACGAAGCATCCGTGCAGTTTTTCAGTCAGTAAACAGTAACTACTTGAAAGAGACCAACATGAATATTAAAAACCATAAACTAGCCTACGTAACCGGACTAATAATTAGCTTAGTCTTAATCCCTTTCAGCGCCCTTGCACATCATAACTGGCTGTCAGAATTCGACCCTGATCTGCCTGTTATTGTTAGCGGTACTGTCGTAAATTTTCAGCTGACCAACCCGCATGCCCGACTGTTTGTTGATGAAATGCAGGAAAATGGTGAAATCAAACACTGGAACTTTGAACTGGCTGCGGCCTCCATGCTGATGCGACAAAGTATCAGACGGGACACCCTGCAACCTGGTGATACTGTCACCATCCATGCTGCCCGGGCCAGGGAAGTTGAAAATGTTGCCAATGTTGAATACGTTGAAATACTTGATGAAAGCGGCAATGTCACTTTCAGATTTGGCTCGGCAAGGCAATAGGCTAAAGCTATAATCCCTCATATTTATGATAATCGGTGTCGGGCATGAGTCCGGCACCTGACACATCCACCAATCAAATAAAGATTCAGGAATCCCGGTATGAGTGAGCAAACTCACTGGCGCGCTTACGCGTTACTCGTCTTTACAACCTGGTGCTGGGGTCTTAATACCATTTTCAGTCGACTCGCTGTCGATCAGATTTCTCCCATGCAGCTTGTCATGTTTCGCTGGCTTGGCGTCGTGATCATCATGCTGGTTTTCGCGCGTAAATATTTATACCGCGACTGGCCGATATTACGCCAACATCTATTGTTTCTAAGCTGTATAGGAGGCATTGGCTTTACGCTGTTCAACTATCTGTTTTATCTTGCAGGGCATTACACCAGCGCACTTAACATTGGAATTTTACAAGGCTCTATGCCCGTCTTTGTTTTGCTTTGCAGCCTGTTTTATTTACGTAAGGGCGTCACGCCAATACAGGCTGTTGGTGTACTCATCACGCTGATTGGTGTCGTAATCATTGCTGCAGGCGGTAATTTAGGAGACCTGAAAGCCCTGTCGATTAACCGCGGCGATTTATATATGCTGCTTGCCTGCTTCCTGTATGCGGTTTATTCCGTCGCCTTAGGTCGCCGTCCCCAAGTCAGCGCAATCAGTCTGTTTACTGTGATGTCAATTGCAGCCTGGATCTTATCCATGCCTCTGCTCGCTATCGAGGTTCTGCAGGAAGGCTGGCAGGCACCTACCACTAACGGCTGGATAATTGCGCTATTGGTGACAATATTTCCTTCGCTGGTTGCCCAAATATTTTTTATTAACAGCGTTGCCATGATCGGCCCCAACCGGGCTGGTGTGTTTATCAACCTGGTCCCTGTTTTTTCAGCCATCATGGCGGTTATTTTTTTACAGGAAAACTTCGAACAACAGCATGCCTTTTCACTTGCCCTGGTTCTCGGGGGTATTGCCTTATCGGAACTGGGACGACAGCGACCAACGGTACAAACGTCATAAGCTTTTAGACTAAAACAGCCAATGGCTTGATTCACTGATTAAGCAGTTCCATAATGTCCTGGATTGTTCCAAAGCAGGCATTAATGAATCCCAACCCTAAAATAACAATAATAAGAAGCCATAATGAACACTCAATTACTCAAAACCTTACTGGTTGTTGTCAGTCTTTTATCCTTTTGTGTTAATACCAGCGCGCAAAGCCTGGAATTTGTCCAACCCGAAGCAGTCGGCTTTTCATCTGAGGGACTGGAGCAATTGGAAAGTTTCTTTTCCGACAGGGTTGATAAAGGTGAGATTGCCGGCATGGTGACCCTGGTTGCCCGCCATGGTCAGCTTGTTCACTCAAGCTCAGTTGGCTATCAGGACGTCGCGCGGCAAATTCCGATGCAGGATGATACCCTGTTTCGAATCTATTCAATGACCAAACCAATCGCGACGACGGCATTGATGATGCTGTATCAGGAAGGCCGCTTCCAGTTGAATGACCCCTTATCCAAATATATCCCGGAATTTTCTGACCTGCGTGTATTACGAAGCCCCGATGGCTCGCTGAATGACACAGTGGCGATGGAAAGAGAACCAACCATCCAGGATATTTTGCGTCACACCGCAGGCTTTTCACATGGCCTTGGCACCAGTGAGTATGATGAATATTTTGTTGGTCAGGGTATTTTCAGCCCTGAAACTTCGCTGACCGAAATGATGACTGCGCTGTCACGAGTTCCCCTGATGAATCAGCCTGGTTCTCAATTTCGTTATAGTGTAGGCCCAGATGTAGCCCTGAGATTAGTTGAAATTCTTTCTGGCCAACCTGCAGATGAGCTCCTGCAGGAACGAATTTTTGATCCCCTGGGAATGGATGACACCGGCTATGTAGTCGATTCGGACAATACCCATCGCTTCTCACCGATCCACTGGTCAGACGAGGGACAACTGGTACCAATTGATAATGCTTATGGTTATCCCTCGGGTGGGGTGCTCGTCCAACCATGGTCAGCAAACAGTTATACCGTTGATCATGAATTTAAAGGCGGTAGTTTTGGTTTGGTTTCTACCGCTGAAGATTATTTGCGTTTTGCGCAGGCCATGCTGAATCGCGGTGAATTAAACGGAAACCGTATTCTCGGCACCAACATCGTAGATTTTATGGCAAGTAATCACCTGACTGAGGAACAGCAGGATTCCTTCACTCCCGGACTTGGATTCGGCCTGGGCTTTGCGGTTGTAGAGAATCCTGCCCTGGTGGGCCTGCCCCATAGCGTTGGTACCTATTATTGGGGTGGTGCCGCAGCAACTTTTTTCTGGATAGACCCTGTTGAAGATATTGTTGTTGTATCAATGACACAACATATGGCTGTTCCCGAAACTGCCACCCTGCGCGGGGAGCTGGTTGCCCTGGTATACGGTGCCCTTATCGATTGATATTTATTAATGCTTAAATGCTACGATTGATCGTTAACAGAAAATAAAAAACCTATTTCCAACCTATTCAGCATAGAAAGGAGTACGTTTATGTGGTCCGAAATTCGTCGACATCTCAATCCCAAAACTGTTTTTGTCTGCATCCTGATATTTGGTGCATCATTCCCAGCGTTTGCACAAAATGCAACATCACGACCCGATCTACTGTTTACGGAAAGCTGGCAACAGTCTGACTCTGCTCTTGGAAAACCGGGCAGCAGCCATGCCTCGGCTAATGATTACTATCTGGCCGGACAGGATGCCATTACCAATGATGCGCTGGAACTGAATCTTTATGGCTTCAGCGCTAACGATATTACCGTGTATGAACATGAAGGTCGCATAGACCTGTGGACAGGGCTGGCTGGTTCCCCTGTTGCCGTCACCCTGAAATTACATAATGCCTATATAGACTTAAGTGGGCTTGCTCGCATGCGCGCAATCGTGCGTACCAACAACCTGCATGCACTGCACCCGGTCATCAAACTTGCCGATGGCACACTTGCTGTCGGCAGCCAGTTGATTCAGACTTCAGGGTCATTTCTCAGCGTTGAAGTAGCCTTTGATAATCAGGAGTGGTTCATACTCGACCAAGATGAAGTCAGTGTCGGCAACTCTCTGGAAAATCCCGACTTAAGCCGAATTGACGAAATCGGCTTCGCCTCGCTGGCACCCGGCGGCGGTCACGGGAACTCCGGCTGGACCAATATTTCAACCATAGAAGTATTTGCGAATTCTATACCGAGGTAATTATTCTTCATTTTAAAGCGTTTACCGTCGGATTGGCACATTTTTGGCACACTCCTTCGTGTCTGCTATCTATAGCGGACATTATGCTTTCCCCGTAGGAGCGGCTAAATATTTAAAAATCAAGTTAGGGGATGCCAGTATTTTTTTTAATTAGATTTTTCAATAATTAGAAGTAGTTTGGTCAAGGTATTTGCATGTTGGGTAATTACTTCATCATAATTGGTAGCCTGTAATTATCATAAATAATGAGGAAGCAAACGATGCTTAGGTTAACGACATCAGTACTTATCTTATTGATAAGTTCTCAGTTAAATGCGCAATGGTGGAGTTTATCAACGCCTGGTATTCCCCGAACCGCAGATGGTAGACCTGATCTGAGTGCTCCGGCTCCAACATCGGATGATGGTAAGCCGGATTTATCAGGGGTTTGGGTAGCAGTGGACGCTAGAGGTAGTTTATACGACCTTGCTTATATTCAACCATGGGCGCGTGAAGCCATGATAGAAAATGAAAATAATTTCTATGCTAATGATCCACGTTTTGCATGCTTGCCAAGTGGGCCAGGTTCTTACCCGGCAGGAGCAGTGGCGAGCGGAATGCGTAGGTTTGTGCAAAGCCCCACCTTCATCGCAGTTCTTAACTCAGACTATTCATACCGCCAGATATTTATGGATGGCCGTGAACTAGAAGAAAACCCTTTCCCATCATGGATGGGGTACTCAATAGCACATTGGGAGGATGACATTCTTGTCGTTGAGAGCAATGGTTTCAATGATAAAACCTGGCTGCACCGTGATGGCTTGCCACACACTGATCAATTAACTATCACTGAACGATATCGCCGTCTAGATTTTGGACATATTGAGCTGGAAGTAACCTACGAAGACCCAGGGACCTTTACACAACCTGTTCAAGCATCCATTGATCTGGAATATAGAGCAACCGAGATATTTGAAAACGTATGCAATGAATCGGAAAGAGGACTTAGCAGTAATTGGAAAGGAGAAATTCAGCAAGCAGATGACAATGTCGTGGATGTCTCTATGGAAAATTTAGAAACTTATCTTGGTACTTACCAAGGAGTCTGGTTAGGCACGCTAACCACAGCTGAATTCGTGCTTGAAGATGGCGAGATGGTTTTAATCAGAACTCCTGGTTATTCAAATACTGGAGGTAATACCGAGTCGGTTAGGTCTAGACTGGTTCCTCTTTCTGATAATGCCTTTGACTGTATCTGTGGATTAGGTTTTGTTTTCACCGTCAATGATGAAGGTATTGCAACCGGTGTTTCAGAAGTTCATGTTTCTGGGGCATGGTCTTTTGTTCGGGTTGATTAAAATTAATTATCTCCGAAATTTAATAACGAGGTTAAATAAATGCGTAATTTAATATTAATTTTATCTGTTCTGACATCACTGATGTGGTCTGTCTCAGCCTGGTCACATCATTCTTTTTCGCTGGAGTTTGATGTGAGTCGCCCGCTAGAACTTACCGGAACTGTAGTAAACATTCAATGGACCAACCCACACGCTTGGGTTCATATCGAAACAGAAGATGAACAGGGCAATGTTCAGCTCTGGGCAGTTGAATTTCTCGGTGTAATAACCCTGATTCGTCGCGGCATGTCACCAGATACACTGGGGCCTGGTGATGTGGTCAGCATAACTGGTTTTGGTGCACGAGATGGCACCAATACTGCTAATGCATCTTCACTCACTAAAGTTGAGACTGGTGAAGTGCTTTGGTCATCTTCTGCTGCAGATAATTAAATTCAAGGCTTAACGACGTAATGCCGAGCGCAGTAGTTATTTCCTTTTATTGGCAGCTGTTCTCAGGCGCAGTGCGTTAAGTTTGATAAACCCGGCCGCATCACCCTGATTATAAGCCCCGGCATCATCTTCAAAAGTCGCCATGCTTTCATCGAATAATGAATCCTTGGATTCCCTGCCAACCACAATCACATTGCCTTTATAAAGTTTCAGGCGCACCTTGCCGTTAACAAAGGTCTGGGTGTTATCGATCAAAGCCTGTAGTGCTTCACGCTCAGGTGACCACCAGTAACCGTTGTAAATCAATGAGGCATAACGTGGCATCAGTTCATCTTTCAGATGCGCAGCTTCACGATCCAGCGTGATGGATTCAATAGCACGATGTGCTTTCAGTAAAATCGTTCCACCGGGGGTTTCATAACAGCCACGGGCTTTCATGCCGACATAACGGTTCTCGACAATATCAACCCGTCCGATGCCATTGGCACCACCGACTTTATTCAGGGTTTCCAGCACTGTTGCCGCTGACATCTGTTGTCCATCAATGGCGACCACATCACCTTTCACAAAATCCAGCTCAACATAGCTTGGCTCATCCGGGGCATTCTCAGGAGAAACTGACCACAGCCACATATCTTCTTCAGGTTCGGCTGCCGGGTCTTCCAGAATGCCGCCCTCGTAGGATATATGCAGCAAATTGGCATCCATGGAATAGGGTGATTTCTTACCTTTGTCATGATCAACAGCAATATTATGCTGGGCACAATAGGCCATGAGTTTTTCCCGTGAAGTCAGGTCCCATTCACGCCAGGGCGCGATGATTTTAATGCCGGGTGACAAGGCATAGGCCCCCATTTCAAATCGTACCTGGTCATTACCCTTACCAGTGGCGCCATGGGAAATCGCATCTGCACCAGTTTTTGCGGCTACCTCAACCAGACGTTTGGCAATCAATGGTCTGGCAATGGACGTGCCCAGCAGATATTCACCTTCGTAAATCGTGTTGGCACGAAACATCGGGAAGACAAAATCACGCACAAATTCTTCACGGATATCTTCAATGAAAATTTCTTTGACACCCAGGGCTTCGGCTTTGGCACGGGCAGGCTCAACTTCTTTACCCTGGCCGAGATCAGCCGTATACGTTACCACCTCACATTGATAAGTATCCTGCAACCATTTAACGATAACCGAGGTATCCAGACCGCCTGAATAAGCCAGTACCACTTTATTGATATCCGCCATCAATGACTCCTGCACTGCGTGTTTTATGCTGTTTGAAAAGGGACGATATTGTACCTAGACAGTCCGGTCATACCAAGGAGAAACTGGTATACTTCGACCGAATAACCCGACGGAAAGCAAAGATGCAGGAACTCACTATTACCCGCCCCGATGACTGGCATGTGCACCTACGTGACGGCATTGGCTTAAAGCATACAGTTGCGTATACGGCGCGTTATTTTGGCCGTGCCATTGTTATGCCTAACCTGGTTCCTGCTGTGACAAGCACTAAAGCGGCACTGGCTTATAGACAGCGCATTCTTGATGTGAAACCTGCTGGCTCATCATTCCAGCCTTTAATGACACTGTACCTCACCGACAATACCTCAGCGGAAGAACTCGCTGCAGCTAAGGCAAGCGGCCAAATCTTTGGCATTAAATTGTATCCGGCTGGAGCAACCACAAATTCTGATTCAGGCGTAACAGATGTAGAAAAGGTTTATGGCTGTCTGGAACGCATGAGTGAGCTTGGATTACCTTTATTAATCCATGGCGAAGTGACCGATAGTTCGGTCGATATTTTTGATCGGGAGAAAGTCTTTATCGACAATATTCTAAGCAAAATAACTGAGCGGTTTCCCACACTAAAAGTGGTGCTTGAACATATCACCACCAGACAGGCCGTAGATTTTGTCAGCAGTGCACCCGACAATGTCGGCGCAACGATCACGCCTCAACACCTTTTATATAACCGTAACCACATGCTGGTGGGGGGTATCCGTCCGCATTATTATTGCCTACCCATTCTCAAACGGAATGAGCATCAGCAGGCCTTGCTGGACATCGTTGCCAGCGGGAACAATAAATTTTTCCTGGGTACCGACTCTGCACCTCACGCAACCAACACCAAGGAAAATGCCTGTGGCTGTGCCGGATGCTTCAGCGCTCATGCTGCCTTGGAACTTTATGCAGAAGTATTTGATACACTGAATGCCCTGGACAAACTGGAAGCTTTTGCCTCGTTTAACGGCCCGGATTTCTATGGCCTGCCCCGTAACGATGACAGCATTACACTACGCAAAGCCAGCTGGCAGGTTCCTGATTCCTACGACTTTGGTCAACAACAGCTTACCCCCCTCTACAGTAAAGAAACATTACAATGGTCTGTATTGAGTGACTGAAAAATCTAAAACAAAAAAAATAACGCCTCTATCTGCGCGTTTTCGCGGCTTCCTACCGGTTGTGCTGGATCTGGAAACAGCAGGCTTTAATGCTGAAACCGATGCCATTCTGGAAGTCACCGCCGTTATTCTGGGCATGGATAAAAACCAGAACCTGGTGCCGGAAAAAACCCATGCCTATCATGTGCAGCCTTTTGAAGGCGCCAACCTGGATGAAGCTTCCTTGCAATTTACCGGTATTAACCCTCACCACCCTTTGCGTATCGCCCACCCTGAAAAAGATGTCTTTGCCGATATGTTCAAACACATCCGTAAAAAGGTAAAAGAAGAATCCTGTTCGCGCGCAATTCTGGTGGCCCATAATGCGCATTTTGATCATGGTTTTATTCGGGCCGCCGTCGAACGCCATCAGTTGAAGCGTAACCCTTTTCATCCCTTTTCCAGTCTGGATACGGTATCTTTGTCTGCGCTAAGTTTTGGTCAAACGGTACTGTCCCGTGCCTGTGAAGCTGCCGGACTGGATTTTGATAATGAACAGGCCCATTCAGCCAGATATGATGCTGAAAAAACGGCCGACCTGTTTTGCCATATTGTTAACCACTGGAAGACTCTGGGAGGATGGCCTTGACTGACCGACAAGACGGAGCACTGGCAGATACCATCGGCGAACGATGGATAGACAGCACCAAAAATCCCACTTTTAAAAAAGAACACCTGATTATTGATACGCTGGGAACAAAACTCAGTCCGATCCGGGCACTGACCGGCAGCTTTGTACTGGCCAGCCACATTAAAAAAATCAGCCCCGAACAGACAGTCGCGACACTTCTGCCAACCAGCGCCGGCGCGATGCTTTGTAATATGGCTATTCTGTTACTGGGTAAAACCTTGGTTAACCTGAATTACACAGCAAGTGCTGAATCGATCAAATCTTCCATTGAGCAGGTAGGCATTCAAACCATCTATACCTCTTCAACATTTTTACAGCGGCTGGAAGCCCGTGGCATTGATACCAGCTGGCTTGAAACGTCTGCCAATATCGTCATTCTTGAAAAAGTTCGTGCATCAAGCTCCAGGTTACAGCAGCTATTTACCTTGTTACGTTGTCAGCTTTATTCTCCAAGAGCACTTAAAAAACGCTTTCTCAACAAAGTGGATGCAGAGACACCGGCGGTAATTTTATTTTCCAGTGGCAGTGAGGCTCAGCCAAAAGGCATCCTCCTCAGTCATAGAAATATTCTGACCAATATTGACCAGTTCAAGGTTCTTTTGAAGGCCACCCAGGATGATGTCGTTCTGGCCAATTTACCCCTCTTTCATGCACTGGGGCTGACTGTCACGGAATTTATGCCCTTACTGGAGAGCGTCACTGTCGTTTGTCATGCCGACCCTACCGATGCAGTGGCAACCGCCAATGCCATTAAGAAGTATGGTGTCAGCATAATGTTTGGCACATCCACCTTTTATCGCCTTTATATTCGCAATCCGAAAATCACCCCGGATTCACTCGAATCATTACGCCTGGTAATTGCCGGTGCAGAAAAACTCCAGACTGAAGTAAGGGAAGAGTTTTACACCAAATTTGGCAAGGTGATCTATGAAGGTTATGGGGCAACTGAAACCGCACCTGTTGCCTGTGTCAACGTACCGGACGAAACCGATGATGACGGCAATATCGTGATCAACCATAAACCCGGTTCAGTGGGTTTGCCGATTACCGATACTGAAATTATGGTTGTTGACCCGGAAACAATGATGCCCCTCGACACAGGTGAATCTGGCATGATTCTGATTCATGGCGATCAGGTGATGCAGGGCTATCTGAACAACCCGGAAAAAACCAAACAAGCCCTGCCTATAATTGATGGCAAGACATGGTACGTCAGTGGCGACAAAGGTTATCTGGATGAAGATGGCTTCCTGTTTATACAGGACAGATATTCCCGCTTTGCCAAAATAGGCGGTGAAATGATTGCGCTCGGGCAGGTAGAAGCTGCCATCCGTAAAGTCATAGGTGATATTGAACTGGAAGTTGTCGCCATGAATATCCCCCACCCCAAAAAAGGTGAGACCATCATCGTTTTAGCCAACCGGACTCTGGATAAAAAAGAACTCAAGGACAGTTTGCTGGAGAACGGTTTGACTACGCTCGCCCTGCCAAGCGCTTACTATCTAGTTGATGAAATACCCAAATTAGGCTCCGGTAAAACCGATTTTGGTACGGCCAAGAAACTGGCACAACGAGTCAGTGAGATTGGTGACAAATACAGTAAAAAGTAGAAATTTCTTTTTGACAATGATTCTCATTTAGCTTAGCATTCTCACCAAGTTTTATAGTTTGGCTATTTATTGAGTTTATTGTTATGTACGTGTGTCTCTGCAAAGCTGTGACTGACAGCCAGATTAAAGAATCCATCAATGGTGGCGCCAGTTCTTTTGCTGAAGTCCGCCGTCACCTGGGTGTTTCCACACAGTGCGGGAAATGTTTACAGCAGGCTAAATCCATCGTAGAGACGACAACTAAAAAAGCCCCTTTCCACCCTGCTTAGTTAAAGCTGCTACACTCGTCCACTCTTCGTTCGCTACGCTTTTGGCGATTGATTGAATTACTTTTTATAAATTTCACTTTGTTCCGTTTTAGCGTCATTCATTACGTTTTATCTGTTATCTGCTCTTTTTTTCGCTTTTATTAAGAAACGTAGTAATAAGCATTCTTATTTATACTTTTCCTTTATAAATTAATAACTTAGGTATAGACTTTTGTTCCTTACTTAGCCAGAATGTTACCTGAATTCAAAGTAGTTACGGAGGTAAGACATGCAAGGTGACAAACAGGTTATCAGCCATCTTAATAAGGTACTGGGCAATGAACTCATCGCCATTAATCAGTATTTTCTACACGCCAAAATGCTCCAGGATTGGGGGCTGAAAGAGCTGGCCGATTACACTCACCATGAATCCATTGATGAAATGAAGCATGCCGATCAGCTGATTGAACGCATTTTGTTTCTGGAAGGTCTGCCTAACCTGCAGGATCTTGGCAAACTGCATATCGGCGAGGATACCGAGGAAATGCTGAAATGTGACCTGGCTCTGGAAATGCGCGCTATCCCTGATTTACGTGAAGCCATTGCCTACTGTGAAAGCGTAAAGGATTTTGTTTCCCGCGATTTGTTTCAGGAAATTCTTGATGCTGAAGAAGAGCATGTCGACTGGCTGGAAACCCAGATCAGCCTGATAGAAAAAATCGGTATACAGAATTATCTTTCAGAAAAAATGGGAGAATAAAAGCACTAACTGACTTACGTTTTTTCTTAAAGACTTTTTTAAAACATAAAAAAATCCCCGCTTGCTTTTTTAATCAGCAAGCGGGGATTTTTTATTGGAATACGACTTACTGCTTATTCCATGTCAACAGCAAGATCGATGATTACCTGCGCTATTTCATCACTGTTGGTGTCCGCCATCATAAAATGTCCGTTACCTTCAAAACCCAAATCAGGTAAATAAGTAAAGCTGGCATCTACACCGGCCTGGCGCAGAGTTTTAGTCGCACAATCCAGTCCCAGCGCTTCAGTCAAGCCCATTGGCGATCCAACCAGAACTACCGGTTTATCCTGCAGGTTTGTCAGACGGCTAACCGAACCTTGAGATTGCAACATACAGCCCTCAGCATCGGCAGACAAATTAGTGTTCAATGCAGGACTGAAAGTCAGTCCCGGACGCACATCTTCACCGAGGATATTACTACCAACAGCCTCAATAGCGATCAAACCTGCAACATTGTCAGGGTTATCATCCATTGCCCACCAGCCAGTCATGCCACCTGCAGAATGAGTGATGACAATAGCTGGTCCAATTCGATCCAGTAAGAGTGATAAATCTTCGGCAGCAATTTCATTACCGGCATAAGGTCCGGGAGGTGAACTCGCTAACCAACCCTGAATGCTGGGATCGTTCGGATCAGCATAATCACCGGGCCACAAATCAGCAGTTGCCAAAAAGCTGATAATTCCTGAACTGGTATTCGGACCCAGTTCACCATAGTCAGCACTGGTTGGTGAACGCCCATAGCCTGGTCGGTCTATCCAGTACACATCAAAACCTGCTGCCAGGAAGTAATCGCGCCAGCCATCACGGTTATCCGGCGTACTGAACCAGTCAGTAGCCTGTCCGCCACCGCCATGAACCAGTACTAGAGGATAAGGATGTTGTGGGTCTGCAACCAACTGGTAACCAACATACATTTGATTCTTAATGGCCAGACCAGGCGCACCAAACATCGGGCCGGCTTGTGGATTTGCAGGCACCTCGAAAGTCTCGCCTCCTACATAGAAATGCCCCTGTCCGCGTAAGGAAATAATGCCTGCTTCACCTTCAGCAAAAGCTGCCACGCTGCTGAAAACAGCAGTCAATAGTCCAATGGCTGTCAGTAACAAGCCATTTTTGTTTTTTAGAAAAACCATAGTTTTCTCCGAGCTGATAAATGTAAAAAGATAAAAATAAAAAAGAACGCGCAGAATAACCCCTATTAACTTCGGGGTCTATGTTTTAGCAAGGATAACTGCCTGGCTAGATAGCCGATTCGCCTTTGGCAAGCAATCTGTTGCGCCAACTTATAAAACCAAAAACAACGATGACTAAATAAATTAAAAATAACAGAACCGTCAGATACAGCCCCCTGTCCAGATACAAATAAATTGAAAGCGCATCAATTACAAACCAGTAGATCCAGTTTTCCAGAATTTTGTATATCACCATGAAGGTGGTCAGTATACTGGCCCAGGTAGTAAAGGAATCAACGTAGGGCCATGCTGCCGCTGTATAATTCTGCATATACCAGCCATTCAGCCAGGCCAGTAATAAAATCAGCAACAGTATCAAACCATGCTGCCAGGCCCTGAGCGTTTTTATACTCAAGCCCTCGTGTTTATCCCCGCCGTAGCGCCATTGCAGCCACCCTGCCAGCGCCATGCTGATATAAAAAACATTCAGCATGGATTCCATCAACAAACCGACCTGCCAGAACAGATAAACATAAATGGCGGAACTGATAAAAGCGCAAAGCCAGCACCAGATATTTTCTTTTGCCGCTAACAGCAAATATGCAACAGCTAGAATGACGCCAAGAATTTCAAGTAACTGATTTATCATTCACTTGCGTAGCCCGGAATAAATTTGCTGACAAAAACTGCCCGCCCATGTTCAGCAAAGCTCCAGGCCATCATTTCAGTCAACACCCTCATCACGTATTGATATTCACCAATGATGATAGTTGAAGTCGCACTGGTTGTAATATCCAGGTCAGGATAGCTATTTAATTTCAAGATAAAGTTTTTTATCAAAGGTTTGAAATCTTCATTGAAAGGATACATGGATAGTTCGGCGGCTAAATTCATACAACTGTCTCCACTTTTTCTGTTAAACGCACAGTCCTGGTTTTATACAGCACGTTGATAATAACACCGGCACATACCAGCGCCATTCCCAGGTAGGTCATACTGTTGAAAGTTTCATCAAAAATAATAAAGCCAAGCGCGATTGTGTAGATAATACTGGTGTAATTAACGATAGACACCGTCGCAATTTCTGCAATCTGATAGGCTCGCGTTAAATAGTATTGAGCAATCTGGCTGGTTAGCCCAACCATTGCCAGATAAACCCACTCAAGCCCCTGAGGCATAACCCAGCCAAAAATGATCCACAGCCCTGAAACAGGCAAACATAACAGCGGGAAATAAAACATGATGACCAGAGGATGCTCCGATGAACTGAGTTTTCTCACACAGTTGTATGCCAGCCCCATTAATGCCGAGGCAGAAATACCAACAAACAGATGCAGCAATGAAATCCGGTTATCGAAACCCTGAATGACCAGAACACCGCTAAAGCTCAGGGCGAAGAAAAGGAACTGTAAGGGACTGACCTTTTCTTTGACAAAGAATATTCCCAGTATGGTAGTAAAAATCGGCGCCAGATAAACCAGCGTTGAAGCCGCCGCTAAGGGGACAACCTGTATCAGATAATAATTCAGTGACAGCGCTATTACACCGGCGAGTCCACGCAATATTAAAATTGGTTTGTTCTTACCAAGGACAGGGATCCTTGCCCTGAGCAGGCTATACAAACAAACTGCAATAGAAAACACCGCGCGAAAAAAAATTATTTCAAGGACAGGAATATTCGGCACAAGCTTGACAAAAACTGTCATCAAGGCGAACACAAAAGTCGCCAGCAACATATAAATGACGCCGCGCAAAGAGTCAGACATAACTTATTAAAAAAGTGAGAGCCTTATGGCTCAGGAAATTACGCTTTCAATAACCGCTTTCAGTATTTACTGTCTTTATTCTGCTGGTTGCGATTCATCTGACGCTGTACCAGAAACTTCACTAAGCAAAGTTTTAAGTTCACCACTTTGATACATTTCCGTCATGATGTCGCAGCCACCTACCAGCTCACCGTTGACAAATAACTGGGGGAAGGTTGGCCAGTCTGAAATTTTCGGCAAATTAGCTCTGATCTCAGGATTCGACAGAATATCAACATAAGCAAAACGCTCTCCACAGGCCATCAGAATTTGTGTAGCCTGCGATGAAAAGCCACATTGCGGCTGATTGGGATTACCCTTCATATAAAGAATAATCGGATTGCTGCTGATCTGGTCTTTTATCGTTTCTTCTATATTTGTATTTTCGCTCATACTGTCACTCATACTTCCACTCATAGCTTCACTGATATTTACATTGCCAGCTTATCTAGCTGTTCTGCAATTAATTGCACCTATTTTAGCTGATTTCAGCTATCGAAGATATCAACTTCACCCCAGCCACCACCACCTGGTGTATTGATGCTTAAACGCTGGCCTGGCTTGGCCGTAAATGAACATTTAGCAGGCAGGGCTTTTGACTCAAGATAATTCTCGCCCGGTTCAGCATCAGAGCCCCCTGCAAGCCCCCAGGGTTTATTTCTCCTGCGTTCACTCAGGATGCTTACTCTGGTTTCCTGTAAAAACTCATACACTCTGCTTAAGCCGTCTCCACCCTGATGCAAGCCGCTACCACCGCTGTTTTTTCTTATCGCATAAGATGTAATGCGAATCGGATAATGCGCTTCGAGGCTTTCCACCGGGGTATTCAGCGTATTCGTCATATGCGAATGCACAGCACTCAGCCCGGCAAAATGCGGCCCGGCACCTGTGCCGCCGGCCAGGGTTTCATAATAATCCCAGTTGCCATCCTTCGTATATTGCCCCATAGCTATATTGTTCATGGTGCCCTGACTGGCTGCAGGTATCTGCTCCGGTAAAGCCTGAGATAAAGCACCAAGTACCACATCAACAATCCGGCTGGAAGTCTCAACATTGCCGGCAACCACTGCAGCAGGATAACTGGCATTCACCAGGCAGGAAGCTGGCGCGGTAATATGTAAATGCCGGAATATGCCGGCGCAGGCAGGGGTATAGTCAGGCATCAGACAGCGGAACACGTAGTACACAGCGGCAGCCGTCACTGATAAGGGGCAATTGATGTTACCTTTTGCCTGTGCAGCCGTACCCTGGAAATCGGCGATAATTTTTCCCGGGCTTACGCTGAGTGTTAACTCAATACGCAAGTCCCGATTACAAAGTCCATCATCATCCATGACATCAGTAAAATGGTAACTCCCGGCAGGAATACTTTGTAAGGCACTCGCTGCCAGGGTTTCACCGTAGCGGTTAAGCGCCTCTAAGGCCATTTGGAAATTGGCGATACCCTGAGCAGATATTAATTCCTGCAAACGTTGTTTGCCTGTATACAAGGCGCTAATTTGAGCGGCAAAGTCTCCACCAATATCTTCACCTTTTACCTTTTGCTTCTTATCCAGCTTGCCTAATAATTCAGCAAGCTTCTGATTTAACTTTCCCTGCTGATAAAGATATTGCGGCGAAATCACCAAACCCTCTTCTTCAAGTGAACTGGAATTAGGCATGGAGCCGGGCGAATCTGATCCGATATTGGCATGGTGCGCGCGGTTAACTACAAAAGCTGCCAGCAGGTTATCTGCAAAAACCGGCGCAAGCACCGTCACGTCAGGCAAATGCGTGCCTCCAAGAAATGGGTCATTCAGAATAACAACATCTCCTTCATGCCAGTCAAATCGATTTACGATTTCTGCCAGGGCAAAAGCCATACTGCCGAGATGCACAGGGATATGTGCCGCCTGTGCACAGAGTTCTCCATTCGCATCAAACAAGGCACAGGAAAAATCCAGTCTGTCTTTAATATTCGGGGAAAAAGCCGTGCGCCTTAGCACAGATCCCATCTCATCACAGACAGCCTCCATGCGGCTGACAAACAGACTTAATTCAATAGCGTTCATATTGCTCTTGCGCTTGATTTTCCCGGTATACAGTAATTAATTTATAAAACAGTTATTCTATCGGCAATGATAATTCAACAGTGAGAGTTAAACATGAGTGACTTAATATTTTATACCAACCCAATGTCACGTGGCCGCATTGTGCGCTGGATGCTTGAAGAAATCGGCTGTGAATATCAGACAGAAATTATTGCCTATGATACGGCTATGAAATCCGAGCCTTTTATTACAATCAATCCGATGGGTAAAATTCCAGTCATTTCTCACCAGGGCCAGATTGTTACTGAAACGCCTGCGATCCTGGCTTATCTGGCAGATGCATTCCCACAGGCAGGGCTGGCTCCGGCTTTAGATCAAAGGGCAGCCTATTATCGCTGGTTATTTTTTGCCGCCGGCCCACTCGAAGCCGCAGTTACTAATAAAAATATGGGCTTTGAACTGACTGAAGAGCAACAGCGGATGGCCGGATATGGCAGTTATGATCGGGTAGTTGATGCGCTCACTAAAAACATCAATACAGACTCTTATGTCTGTGGAGAGCAGTTTACTGCAGCCGATGTTTATCTGGGTTCACACATCGGTTGGGGCATGCAATTTGGCACACTACCAAAGGTGCCGGAATTCGAGACTTACTATGCCAGAATTTCTGAACGTGAAGCCTGGCATCGAGCCAATGAGATGGATAATGCATTGATGCCCGATCAATCGGCTGAATAGGCGCCTATCCAGTATATTTAGCTTGACCTGTCTGGTGCCAACGCCAAGCTGTCTCTATGATGGATTCAATCGAGGTATATTGTGCCTGCCAGCCCAGTTCCTTGGCTGCCAGGCTGTTATCGGCGACAAGTTTAGCCGGGTCACCGGGACGACGCTCAGCCAGTTCATACTTGACCTTTTTGCCGGATACTTTTTCACAGGCCTGCATGACCTCCATAATGGAATAACCGGTTTTATTGCCCAGATTAAAGGCATGAAAACCTGGTTTATTGTCTAAATATTCCATAGCAAGAACGTGCGCAGCAGCCAGATCATTGACATGGATATAATCACGGATGCAGGTCCCATCATGTGTGGGGTAATCATTCCCAAAGACTTTAAAAGTATTGTCTGCATCAACTAGCAGACTCTTTAATATATTTGGAATTAAATGCGTTTCCGGGTTGTGGGCTTCACCCAATTCAGCATCAGGATCGGCACCTGCAGCATTAAAGTAACGCAGGGCCACCGAATTCAAACCATAGGCAACGGCATAATCCTGCAATACCTGCTCTATCATTAATTTGGTTTTGCCATAAGGGTTAAGCGGTGCTTTGCTATAATGCTCATCAATGACTTCTGCTTGTGGCTCACCAAAGATTGCAGCAGTGGATGAAAAAACCAGATTTTTGACTCCATGATCTAACATGCTCTGTAAAAGCGTCAGTGTTCCGCTAACATTATTCTCGTAATAGAGCCCGGGCTTTTCGACAGATTCTCCGACCAAGGACCTGGCACAAAAATGCATGACAACATCAAATTTATTTGCTGCAAAAACCTTATCCAGTGCAGGCTTATCGAGAATATCCACATGGTAAAAAGGCGCACCCAGCGCTGCCCACTCGAAACCGGTGGAAAGATTATCCACAACAAGACAATGGTGATTTAATGCTCTTAGATACTTGAGCGTGTGGGAACCGATATAACCGGCTCCCCCACAGATCAGAATGTTCATACAAGTCTATTTATTCTGCCAGCAAAGAGCGCAGTATAGCGTAATTCCTTGCTTACAACTTAACAGACTGCTTATTGAAATTTTATGAGAACTACTCGGAATCCTTGCTATTAAAACCAATAATTTTATAGGCCGGACAAAAACTGACAGCACCTGTCACTACTGCAACCAGACCTACCACAGCCAGAATTATCCCCCACAGTGTAGTAATTCCATTATTTAAACCAATAATCAGAAAAAATAAGCCGATAGTCATTCGTATCAACCTGTCTTGCAAACCTACGTTAGTTATCATTTTTATGTCTCCTCTCGGAATATGC
>Ga0255769_10002144_pt1 | contig 21610 bp, 19 predicted proteins | sample 041ome_9_FD_179637 | JGI IMG/M metagenome (GOLD analysis project Ga0255769, IMG submission 179637) | Coastal salt marsh microbial communities from the Groves Creek Marsh, Skidaway Island, Georgia - 041413US metaG (version 2) | ecosystem: Environmental > Aquatic > Marine > Intertidal zone > Salt... | reverse complement strand
ATCAGTAACAATTCCGTCTGAAAGTGCTACCCGAACAATTGCCGCAAAATGATCGCGATTACGTTGTTTAAAGCCTGGGGTAAAAAGTTCTGAAAATGACATATAATTAGTTTTGACCAAAGATAAAAAATCAGTTAAAATAGCGAAGCGATATTGGCACTCATTTTAAAGAATTATGTACATTTCATCATTAAATATTTTTTTTGATGAAACCACTAAAAGTAATTAAGAATAGGTCAGATATTGGCGCAGGAACAAGAGGATCTGACATGGGAATAGATGCTCTTGAAATTGCTGCAATTAATGCCGAGAATGATTTCTTTAATCGCTATCCCTTTATAGACGTTCCAACCCACAACGAATCGATCTACGATAAAGTGAACAATACCTTTGCCAAACGCATCAATTTTGTTGCTGAACAGTGTGAGCGAGTGTGTGAGGTAACCTCAATGGTTTTACGTCAACAACATTTTCCTTTGGTCATTTCTGGCGATCATTCTTCTGCTTTGGGAACTTTGGCCGGGATAACACAAGCCTATCCTGGGAAAACTGTAGCTGCTATATGGATCGATGCCCACGCAGATTTACATACTCCATTGAGTTCACCTTCTGGGAATATTCACGGAATGCCTCTAGCTGCCGCCTTGGGTTTAGACAATGAAAAGTATGGAGTTAATACCATTGATGAGGAGACACAGGCGAGTTGGGATAAGATCAAAGCCTTGGGTGGGGATCAACCAAAAATTAAACCCGAACATCTCATCTATTTTGGGTTGCGCTCTACCGAGGAAGCTGAAGATAAAGTGATTGAAGATCTTGGAATTCGTTTTTATTCTGTCCATGAAACCCGCTATCGAACCCTGGCTGTTTGTATTCAAGAAGCCCTGGATCGCTTAAAAGAGGTCGACCTTATCTATATTACCTTTGATGTAGACAGCATGGATTGCGACTTGATTTCAAAAGGAACAGGAACTCCTGTTTCTAAAGGCTTTGACCCAGCAGAAATAAAACAATTGGTACAAGGATTTATTTCTACTGAGAAAGTAGTTTGTTTAGAAGTATGTGAGATCAATCCACTTCTTGATGAGAAAGGAAATAAAATGGCAGAAACTGCCTTTGAAATCGTCAACACGATTTTCAGTAAATCCTAGTCATCTGTTTGTTCTTCCAAATAAGCATAATGTTTTTTAAGCGCCCCTGAACTTGTTCTTGCTTTTCGTTTGGCCAATTTGTGGATGGAACACGACAAGTCCACTAAACTAGCCTTGATGGTTGGATTCAGCTTTTCATCTTCCTGTAGGAGTTTTATTTGATGAGCAAAGTGGATTTGTAAACTTTGTCGAGACACATCAGGATTATTGACATTTTTCACGATATCATCTAATAGCGTGTCTAGTAACTCATTTACCGTTAATCCATTTCCTTCCAGTGTATTTTGTGTAGACAGCAAACGGTTTAATTTGTTGGTATCAAGCAAACGAGTCATGGCAGAACGCTGTAAATTCTGAAGATTAAGTAAAATTCCTTCACTTTTTATTTCTGAAATTAGTTGGGGCTGCATTAGCCATTTTTGGGTTTCCCAAACGTTTGTATTTAAAAAAGCCAAAGCTTCTCTTTGTTTGGTAACATCGACACTTTTATAGGTTACTGTTTCATTTTGATTGGTATTGTGTTGTGTTTTATTTACACCTCCAATAATGCTGTGTACGTGGTTGATATATCTTCTGTATACACCCGTTAATTCACCATATAATTCATTCAAATCGGCATAATCATCGTTGGGTTGAAGTGTCCATTCGATAAGGTTTTTTGCAACTATTTTAAGGTTTTTTAATCCATATTGACTTGCTTTTACTGGGTCATCGCCTATGTTTTCAGTTTGCGCATCTGGGTCATTTCCTCTGCCGCCAAACATATACATGGGATCCAATGATTTAGCATCAACCATTTGGTCAAGTATTTTCTTTTCTTCTTCTGGTGATTCACCATAGTAGCGGTATCCCCATTCAATAGCATAATCGTCATAGGGTCCTAGTTGTCGTACAAAACGGATATTTTCATCGCCAGGTTGCGCAATATAATTGTAGCGTGCATAGTCCATGATGGTAGTAGCTATCCCATATTTTTGGGTGAATTTGCCTGAACGCAATGAGTCAACCGCATAGGCACTACTGGCTTTCATATTATGGGGTAAACCTAGGGCGTGTCCAATTTCATGTGAAATCACTCTACGCATCATCTCGCCAATTTCTTCCTCTGGAGTGTCAAGGGTTCTTGCTTTGGGGTTTGCCGCTCCTGTTTCTAATAAATAGCGGTTTCGATAGGAGCGAAGATGGTTGTGGTACCAAATGATATCACTCTCCAATATTTCTCCTGTTCGCGGGTCAGAAACACTAGGACCGGTGGCGTTTCTTGTGGTTGAAGCTACATAACGCACTGTGGAATAACGAATGTCTTCTGGACTAAAGTCTGGGTCTTCTTCTTTTGAAGGGGGATCTTTGGCGATAATGGCATTCTTAAATCCTGCCTTGGCAAAGGCTGTATTCCAGTCTTCAATCCCCATTTTAAAGTACTTTCGCCATTTTAAGGGGGTAGCTGGATCTAGATAGTAGACAATTGGTTTAACAGGTTCAACCAATTCACCAGCAGCATAGGCTTCTTTGTCCTTGGGTTCCAAACGCCAACGGCGAACAATGGAATACTCATCTGCTTTCAAGGCATCAGAGCTGTAGTTGATTTTATTCAAGCTAAACCATCCAACACGCTTGTCTTCATAGCGAACAGGCATAGGGTTTTCTGGAAGACCAATAAACGAATGATTGATTTGGAAACTAAACGTATTGGCTCTGTTCGCTCGTGGTGGTTTATTTACACTAAAAGTTAAGGTATGAACAATCTCTGTATTCTTTGGAAAACTATTGGCACTGTCAATACTACTTCTTTTTTTGTCAACACTTCCAATTTTATAGCGGTCCTTATCTGCTTTTCGGATAATATTAAAGCCAGGAGAGTCGGCTAAAAAATGACTACTCACATCGATTAAAAAACGATCTTCTTCTTTGTTTTTAATGTCGAAGGATGCCAATATCGGTTGAAAATTGTTTTCTGCTACACTCAGAGCGATGGGATCAGTTTCGTTTGCAACACTGGAGTAGCTCACTTGCTTGAGCAGAATTTTCTTCCCTTTCTTTGAGAAGCGGACTACTTGTTCAGCTGTTTTTGAACCTGCATTCAAATAGGCAGAATAATTGGCAGGAAGTTGTGCAATGCGCGTAACGACCAATAAATCTTTTTCCAGAACAGTTGCATCAATTTCAAAGAATAATTTGTCTTCTTCGTTCAAATAGGTAGTTATGATTCCTTTGTGTTGCACCATTTTTGTGGTCAAAGAATCAATGGATTTAAGTTTGGTTGATTTCTCTTTCTTTTGGGCAGTTAGCGATAGACCTAGCAATAGCGTAAATAAAAAAATAGTTTGTTTCATCTTAAAAAATTGAATTTGATACTGATTTAATGGTTAGCATTTGATCCTTTAAAAGGAATGTTTAAAAGAATGGGGGTGGTGTGTTCTCCGTGTTTTGATACGATAAAGAGGCTGTTGTAATTGTCTTCATTCAATGCAGCAAATTTCTTTTCACCAAGAATTGCATTAACAAAGGCTGGGGTGCTGTTCGAATGCCCCACAATTAAAACAGTCTTTCCCAAAGTTGCTTTTTGAAATTCAGCATTAAATAGCGTTTTCGGATGGTAGGGGAGAACGGTCAATTGTTGTTGTTTAGCTATGGGTTCTGCCGTTTTTTGTGTGCGGATGTAATTGGTTGAATAGATGGCATCAAACGAAACTGTTTTGAGAATTTCTGTCCAATAGATAGCGTGTTGTTTTCCGATTTCATTTAATTCGGGATCTCTATTCGATTTGTCTGAAGTCTCTTTTTCGCTATGTCGAATAAGGTAATAGGTAGTCGTGCTTTCTTGTTCTTGTGCATTGAGTTGTGTTGCACTGAAGAGCGAAAGGCATAAAAAGGCATAGAAGGCTAATCGTAAACTCATGCGAATGCTTTTTGTAAAGATCAAAAAAATAAATAAAACACCCTGCGTTTATTTAAGCTTTTAATGCATAACAATCTTTAAAATCTTGATAGCGAAGCGCATTAGGGTTTAATCTTGGATATTAATGGATGAAAATTCCTTGAAGAAACATTCGTGATCTTTTGATGAAAATGAGGGAGATAATCTTCTATCTGTGTATTTTTTTGAAAATTACCCTTGATTATCAGTGGGTTATCTTCATTTGCGTAGAAAGAGGGATTATTAAGAAGTGATCCCTCAAACCCTATTTTGCAAATGAAACTTTCAATCATTGTCATGATTGACATCTAAAAAAGAAAATCCCGATCAAGTAAAACTTGTCGGGATTTATATTTTCAAGCTGAATTAAAAAGTTTCGCTTGATCAGCGGAGAAAGAGGGATTCGAATATATTATTTCACAAAAATATCTAAAGCACCAAAAACACTACCTATCCCAATCTATTGTTTATAATTACCTAAAAATTGTTAATTACATACCGTCAAATAAGACCTAATTAATCGGGAAAGAATCGGGAATGGATTAATTTTGGTGTATGAAAAAAGTACGCTATAATCTAGTCAAAAGTTCTTCCAAATCAAAGTGCGAAGCTATTTGCTATTTATAAAGACCTCATACTGCCTTTTATCTGAGGGGCTTCTTCGGGTAGTTATAGGGTTTTTCAAACGAAGCTTATTTTCAAGCTGACTATTTAGAGCCTGAACAGTTTTTCTTGTTTTAAGCTTTTTGGCTTCATAGCCTATTGAGTCGTCATAAAGCGAAAGAATATACTTGAAGGGAACCGGCTTGGGATATGTTTTAACTAATTCTTGTAAAAGTTCGTGTTGCTCCTTGGATAAATAATATTCGATATCCCCTATGTTATTTTTGATTATGGTAAAGTTATCCTTGCGAAAATACTTAACGTAGAGCACTATCAACAAACACAAAATAATTAGAGAAAAAACAAGTATTTGGAGTAGACTATTTTGACTGTCAATAACACTATAAGAATCAATTTTTTGATTTAAAAAAAGGCCTAAAGGAGTCTTAAATACTTTAAAACCAAAATCATATTTATTCAAAGTAAAAATATAATCATCAATAATTAGAAAGGAAACAAGATTTGAGAATAGTGGAATTGTTTTACTGTATTCACTAATCATTGCTGTCTTTTTATCAAAAAGAGAAAAGTAATCTTCAGTTTGAAATATCATGTAATCATTTCCAAAATGCTTTCCAATTGAGGAATTGAAAAGATTTTCCAGCTTACTAACGTTATATGGCAAACTCCAAGATTTATTTTCAAAGTCAAATTGATACATTGAAAAATTAACTTTTCTTGATTCGGGTCCACCGTCAAACTTTTGTAATAATCGGTAAACAGTTAAGACATTATCAGAATAAATCCAAGGCTGATATATAGAGCCTGGCTTAGGTTTTTGTTCTTCTTTAGTTTGATCAGGGTAATATGACCAAGATTTGATTTTTGAGTTATAATAAGTCATTGAATTTTTGAAATTAAAATTCCCATACCCTCCAAAAGAAACAAGCGTATCATCATGAATAAAATTTGCAGAGTTGAAAAAGCTGGTTTCCATTTTTGGTGCATAAATGAGAGTGTCTAACTCAAAATCTTTGGTGAGCTTAAATACGCTACCACCTCCCCTATTAATAAAAATGGAGTCTTTTACATGAGATAAAGATATCAGCTCCTCTCCTACATTGTGAGCAAAAAAAAAATCATTATGTAGGCTATAAACAGAATCAGAAGAAATCAAATGCGGGATACCGTTTATTTCAAGAAGTTTAACACCCGAATCTGTCTCAACAGTAAGCACATCACTCTGACTTAAAACAGTAAGATGAAATAATAAAAATGAAAAAGATAAGAGATTCTTCATAGGGTATTATAGGGTATTTTACTAAAATTAATAGGTAAATATAGGTTTTTTGGTGAGATTTATATTTATATGAATAAAAGTGATGTATATTTTTTCAAAACTCTTAATATTCCAGAGAGGATTAGTACGTTTTTTTATCAGGGTAAAACATATACCAGAGAAGAACTTGTGGAAATTAAAAATAAACTAAATAAAGAAAAATAAATCATTATTAAATAAGACTTTTCTAATAGCTGTCTTATTAATTCTCTCCTGTCAAACAGAAGAAATCATAGATGTTATTAATGAAATAATTTGTTTTTAGACTTTCAAATTGAATTTAATTACAGTTAAGCCCATGTTTCATGGGCTTTTTTTCTTTTTGGGAAATATTTATTAATAAACATTCAGACATGCTACCAATCGACAACATTAAATATTACACAAAAAAAGACATTCAAGATATATTCAACATCAGCTTATAAAGATTGACAAGGAAATAGCAGCCAAGCAATTGGGTATTATTAAGATAGGAAAGAGTGTATGAATCCCTCGTTATGAATTATACAAGTGGTTGAAGAGATACAACACAACACCTGTATCAGAATGATATAAAACAGCTAAGTGTACTACAAGAATTAATATTACCTAATCCTTCCACATGGAAAAACTAAATTTCAGATAGAAAAAAGAAATAGATAAACTAATAAATCAGGCTTTATTCAAGCCGAGGTATTAGCAAAAATAACTTCATTTTTGGTTAACCATAAAAAGGATTGATTAAATTAAAGGATTGATATCCTACTAGGTCTTCTAATATAAAATTGGACCTTCAAAACGGGAAAGAAACGGGAAAAAATTAAGATAGGATATAAAGAAAAAACCCATAAATGTTAGTTTATGGGCTTAATAACAGCGGAGAAAGAGGGATTCGAACATTTATCGGAAATATTGTAATATATAGGGGAATCCTTTGTTGTTGGGAACAATATACCACAATTTCCCTATGTTTACTCAATACAAACAACCCAGCACACAACCCAGATGAGATTTCTATTGGCAACACCAAAATCAGAATTGACCACAATAAGAATTGAGCTATACTTCCCAGGAATAAAATCACCTTTCAAATATAGCACTGGAAGATCAATCAAACCAGAGCACTGGGATCAAAAAAAATACAGGGCCAAAACAATGAGGGGGGCTCTGGGTGATCGTAATCGAAAACTCAACCTAGTTTTGAATGAATATGAGTTCGCAGTTGAAAGGATTCGGGATTTGTATGGAGCAGCATTGACCAAAGACAAACTAAAATCAAAGCTGGATGAGTATTTTCATATTGATGTTAAGAAACCTGAGACAGTCCAGGAGTTGTTTGATGAATACATTGACGAAATTGTTAATCTTGGAACATTAACAAAGGCAACGATTGAGAAATACAAAAGAACTGGGAAAAAATGGTCAGAATTTCAAGGCAAAAGAAAGATCATGCTCTATGAAATCAATTATTCAGTACTGATCAACTATGTCACATTTTTAAGAGATCGGTACAAATTAACAGATAACACGCTTCACAGAAACATAAATTTTTTTAAAACATTTTTAATCTGGAATCAAAGAAATGGCAGAAAGGTCTCTGATGATTACAAAAAAATAAAAATTAATCAAAGAGAAACCGACAACATTGCACTGACTTATGAAGAAATCAAAATCTTGGAAACAATGAAACTAGATCACAGGCTAGATTTGCAAAGGGACATGTTTTTGATTGGTGTCTACTCTGGACAAAGGTTTTCAGACTATTCTGTTTTTGAAAAAGAAGATGTCAGGGATGGGATGATCATAAAGCGTGCTGAAAAGACAGAAACAAATTCTTATATCCCTTTGCATTCAAAACTGGAAAAGCTCCTGGACAAATATGACTGGCAATTTAAAACAATCTCATCACAGAAATTCAACAAGGCAATTCAAAAGATATGCAAAAAGGCAGGGTTTAATGATGAGGTAAAAAAGACAAGATATCTAGGGTCAAAAAAAATGATCGAGCGATTCCAGCGCTGGGAGATTGTCACATCACACACAGCCAGACGAACATTCATCACGCTATCCTCAACGAAAGGAATGCCCGATCATATTATTATGTCAATCACAGGGATTCGAGACCCAAAGACATTGCAAAAGTACAAGAAAATCAATCTTGAGACAGTGATGAGCCAGGCTCAGAAAGTTTTTGATTGATTCCTTTCATTAATTTATAAGCATTTTCAGCAAAAGCCACTGATTCCCAATAAGATTTGGCAATTTTATCTCCATTGATTCTGTTTTCTTGCATTTTTTTAGTCATTTCATTCATTGCATCCATCACATTTTTTTCGGATTTCAACAAGTGTATATTTGATTGTGTCAATTCATCAATCTTTTTAAAGAAAACATTTGTCATTTCAGCCTGGTGGGCCATTGATCGATCTATACGGTTTGCCAGCTCATTTGTTGAGAACTCAATTTTCTCAATGCTTTCCATTGTTTGCTCAAAGCGTGCTTGCACTGACAATTCATGACTGTGGACTGATCTCATCATGTCACCGCCTTCAGTCAACATTTCTCCAGCTCCAACAAATACCCAATCATAAGACAATTGAGGAAATCTTCTTATGATTGATTTGACCAATTTCGAACAGTAAAATTCAAGCTCCAATCGTTACAACCGCTACCTATGATAATGGAACTGTGTGGTCATTAACGTGGTTTTGATGGACTGGAATTGGGGAATCTACTGGGAAGGAAGTACAAATTCCTGTTCATCATGGTTTTCGTTTTGAAAACGATAAAATTGTAGAGGCTTATCAATTCTTTGATCCAACTTTATTAAATGCAGAAATTGAAGCTGCATCCAAATAAAATATAAACTTCCAAAAAAACATAAATAAAGGAAAATCTATTCCTTTTTTCAAAAGAACCTTCTAAACATTTGATTTACAAGGTTCTTTATTTAACAAAATCAGATATTATATTAATTAACCTTCAAGTTTTTAAGGCTTTGTTCTTTTAAGCAGTCATTAGTCCTCTTAAAAGGCTGTATGAGACAAATTGTAATGGCGTCACATCGATTAATTATATAGCTTAAAAATTAATCAATTATTAAGTACTAATTAATCTAATTCTTAATGTCACAATTATATATTTATAAATATTTAAAATTAACTTTTATTGATCAAAATGTAAGCCTGATATTTTGAATGTAAATACAAAAACTTTATTTGAAAAAGCTTATGGAAACTTTTGTATTCCAGCTATAAATATTTCTAACCCTGAACAAGTAACTACTTTATTTTCGATAGCACAAAAATACCAAGCGCCCTTTATCGTTCAAACTTCCCCTGCTGCAAGGGAATATATCAGTGCAAAAATGATTCTTTCCTATATTGAAACAACATCAATTAACTATCCTGATGTTGTTTATGCTGTTCATTTGGACCATGGAAATGAATCACATGTTCATGATGCCATAGCTTCGGGTCAGTATACATCTGTGATGATAGATGCCTCCAATGATCAGCTTGAGCAAAATATAGCTCGCACAAAAAAAGTTGTCCAAAAAGCTCATCCTCATAACATCTCTGTAGAAGCTGAGTTAGGTGTATTAAGTGGTGTAGAGGATGACCTTGAAGTAAATGAGAAAAACGCTCTTTTTACAGACCCAAATGACGTCATCACTTTTGTTAAAGAAACGCATTGTGATAGCCTAGCAGTTGCTGTTGGAACGAGCCATGGAGCATACAAGTACTCAGGTAGACAAGGACTTCGTTTTGATTTATTAGCGGAAATTCAAAGCAAGATCCCCAATTTTCCGATTGTTTTACATGGAGCATCCCAGATAGATCCTGATGAGATTAAACGTATAAATAACGCAGGAGGGAACATTATGAGTAGTGCGAAAGGAATCACAGATGAAGAGATTAAAAAAGCGATTGATCTAGGGGTGTGTAAACTCAATATAGCTACAGACTTGAGACTCTTATGGACGCGTGTTTTTAGAGAGTATTTTAGAGATCATAGCGGTGAATGGGATCACTTAATACCTGGAAAAAAATATATGGAAGATTTGGAAAAGTTAATTCACAAAAAATTTATACTTCTAAATTGTGTGAATAAAAATCATTTGTTTAAATAAAAATATGATACAATTCGGTGTTGCTCCTATTGGGTGGACAAATGATGATATGCCAGAACTGGGGGGTGATATTACATTTGAACAGTCCATTAGTGAAATGGCATTGGCTGGTTATACTGGTTGTGAAGTTGGCAACAAATTTCCTGTAAATGATTTACCATTATTAAAATATCACTTAGAACTCAGAAAATTACGTATTTGCAATCAGTGGTTTAGTTTTGAACTTACCAAAAAACCTTTCGACCTAGTCAAGAACGATTTTGAAAAACATATACAATTTTTACATTTTTTTGGCGCCAAAGTCTCGGGAGGAGCCGAGTGTGGAAATACCATCCACGGAAATCTAAATATTCCAATATCCAATCGTAAGCCAGCATCAACTCAGGAGTGGAACCTATTATCAAAAGGGCTCAATGAACTGGGTAGATTTTCAAAGGAGGAATACGGAATCAAGTTATCATACCATCACCATATCGGCACCATGGTGGAAAGTGATGAAGAAGTTGAAAGGTTAATGAATGAAACGCATCCTGATTATGTAGGTCTAAACTATGATTGTGGCCATTTTGCGCTTGCTAACGAGGATGCTGTAGCTGCATTTGAAAAATACCACAAAAGAGTCAGTCATATTCATTTAAAGGATGTTAGGAGACCAATAAAAGATATGGTTGATGAGCAAGGTTTAAGTTTTTTAGATGCCGTAAGAAAAGGAATCTTTACAGTTCCTGGAGATGGCAATCTACCGATTGATTCAATTATAAATTTAATATCTAAAAAGGGGTATGATGCATGGGTTGTAGTTGAAGCCGAACAAGATCCTGCGCTGGCTAACCCTTTGGAATATGCAATCAAAGGCTTAGAGTATTTAAAAAAACATTTTATATGATTTTAGATAATAAATTAAAACTGGGGATTGTTGGTCTCGGAAGACTTGGAATGGAATATGCAAAAAATATTACATATCGCGTACCCAGCGCTCAGCTCTATGCTGCATGTAGCATTCTAGATAGTGAGCTAAAGGTTGTAAAAGAAAGTCTAAATGTGCCTTTTCTTTATTCCTCATACAAGGAAATGTTAAAAAATAAAGATATTGACGCCATTGTAATTATCACTTCAACTAATCAGCATGCAGATCAAATCATCCTAGCGCTTGAATCTGGATATCATGTTTTTTGTGAAAAACCACTAGCAATTGACATCAAAGATTGTTATCGTGTTCAAAAAAAGGTCAAAGAATTTCCTCATTTAATTTCAATGCTCGGTTTTGTAAGAAGATATGATGAAAGTTATATCGAAGCCAAAGCTAAATTAGATGAAGGTTTAGTAGGTAAACCTTTTTTTATAAGGTCACAAACTGCAGATAAAGACACACTAGCTCCTTTCCAAGTTGAATTTTGTACCTCTGGAGGTGGTATTTTTCATGATTTTAGTGTTCATGATATTGATTTAGTACACTGGTTTACAGGGAGTGATATAAAAAAAGTATGGTCGCTAGGTGGCGCATATCGATTTAAAGAATTTGAAAAAGTTGGGGACGCTGATAATACTTTTGCAATGTGTGAACTAGAAAATGGTACGATGGCTTTATTGGGTGCCTCAAGAGTTTCTTCTTTTGGTCACAACACTTTTACAGAAATTATGGCTACAAAAGGAAACCTTAAAATTGGAGATCCACCACACAAAAACAGACTTCAAATTTCTGATAAATATGGAGTCAGACATGAATGTCTCGACAGCTTTTTCGATCGATTTAGTGAGGCGTTTGTTTTCCAAATCAAAGACTTTGTTGATTGTGTTAATAGAGGAATTCAACCTGATTTAACAATAGAAAATGCGGCTAAAGCAACCCTTGTTGCTACAGCACTAGCAAAGTCATTTAAAGAAAAAACACTCATTAATGTGCAAGATTTAATTCCTAAAAAACAGTAATAAAATGAAACTATTAATAAAACCTCAAAAGAAATTTGGTGTTTATCAAAGTATAACTCCCAAAAGCGCAAATTGGAAATGGTTAAACTTTGAGGCTCGCCTAATGAAAAAAAATGAGGATTGGTCATTCGATACTGAGGAAAATGAAATGGCAATTGTACTACTTAGTGGGAATTTTAAAGTTGAAAGTAATAAAGGTTCTTGGGAAACCATAAATGGGAGAAAAGATGTTTTTAGTGGGGTTGCCCATACTTTATATCTTTCTAAGAATACAAGATTTACATTAGTCGCGCAAAGTGATGTTTTGGATATAGGATATGGTTGGTGTCAAGCAGACGAAGATTTTGAACCTAAATTTATAACCCCAGAAAAAACTCCTGTTGTCATATTTGGAGGTGATAACGCAACGCGTCAATTTAATGATTTAGTGCCTCCAGGATTTGGATGTTGTCGTATAGTTTCTAGAGAGGTTTATACACCATCAGGTAATTGGAGTTCTTTTCCAGCTCATAAACATGATGAAAGAAAACTTGATGATTTAGGAAATGTACTGGAGCCTATTCAGGAAGAAACCTATTTTTATAAGTTTGAAAAAACCGGAGCTTATGCCATGCAACAGATCTACACAGAAGACAAATCTATAGATGAAATTGTAAAAGCTAGACATAATGATGTTGTAATTATTCCTAAGGGGTATCACCCTGTTGTCGCGGCACATGGCTTTAATTGTTACTACCTTAATTTTTTAGCAGGAACGGACCAATGTTTGGCGAATACAACAGACCCCGACCATGAATGGATTTATGATTTTTGGACTTCTCAAGACCCAAGATTACCATTAGTAACCGTGGAAATGAATGAATAAAACATATATGAAAAAGTTTGATATCATCACTTTTGGAAGGTCTTCAATTGATTTGTATTCACAAGATATTGGATCCTCTTTTAATGATATAAAAGGGTTTGATGCTTTTGTAGGAGGTTCTCCACTGAACATCGCAGTCGCCTGTGCCAGATTAGGAGTTCAAACAAGTCTACTTACGGCCGTTGGGAATGATAAAGTAGGGGAATTCATTATAAATTTTTTGAACAATGAAAAGGTTAATACAGATTGCATTCCTGTAAAAAATGATTCTAGAAGTAGTGCCGTTGTTTTGGGAATCGAACCTCCTGATAAATTTCCATTAGTGTATTATCGTGATAATGCTGCGGATAGTCAAGTAAATATTGATGATGTTCAAAATGCCAATATTCAAGATTATAAAATTTTGCTAATTAACGGTACAGCATTAAATATAGAACCGTCTAGAAGCGCCACGTTTTTTGCTACAGAGGTTGCAAAAAAAAATGATGTAGATATTGTTTTAGACTTAGATTTTAGAGCGGACCAATGGCATGATTACAGAGCGTTTGGATTAACTGTGAGAGCTATACTTCCAAAAGTGAAAATAGCAATCGGTACAGAAGAAGAAATTTTAGCAGCCACATTAAGTGATGCATCTCAAGTGTCAATAAAAGACCAACAGATTTCTGCTCCAGAAATCACTGGAGATATTGAAGCTTCTATTAAAGAATTATTGTCCTCTGGAGTAGAGATATTATTGGTGAAAAGAGGGCCAGATGGAGTTAGTATATATAAGAATGATGGGTTTAGAGAAGATGTTCCTGGTTTTCCTGTTGAGGTATTAAACATACTAGGTGCTGGTGATGCCTTTGCAGGTGGTTTTTTATATGGTTTTTTACAAGGATGGAGTTTATACAAATCCTGTAGGATGGGTAACGCTAGTGGTGCCCAGGTGGTTACAAAAAAGGGCTGTGCAAATTTTATGCCTACATTAAAAGAATCTTTAAAGTTTATCAATGAAAGAGGTGGTTTTTAAAATGAATTAAAATGAGCACGAAAAGACGTACAGTAGCACAAGCAACAATTGAATTTTTAAAGAATCAATATGTGAAAAGAGATGGCGTTGAAATGCCTTTTTTCGCAGGTTGTTTTGGAATTTTTGGTCATGGTAATGTCGCTGGAATAGGCGAAGCACTAAAACATAATCCAGATTTTAAATATTACCAATGTAGAAATGAGCAGGCTATGGTGCACACCGCTGCTGCATATACGAAAATGAAAAACCGCATGCAGACTTTTGTGTGTACAACCTCAATTGGCCCAGGTGCTACAAATATGATAACGGCTGCAGCCGGAGCTACTATTAATAGGTTACCTGTACTATTGTTACCAGGCGATTTTTTCTCAAAACGTACAGCGTCACCATTACTACAACAGGTTGAGAGTGGTTCTTCTCAAGATATTTCTGCGAACGATTGTTTCAAGCCTATTTCTAAGTATTGGGATCGGATTAATAGACCAGAGCAGTTAACCTCTGCGTTGCTAGAAGCTATGCGGGTGCTTACTTCCCCTACTGAAACGGGTGCCGTAACATTAGCATTACCTCATGATGTTCAAACGGAGGCATTTGATTTTCCAGCAAAACTATTCGAAAAAAGAGTGTGGTATATTCCGCGCCCTACTCCTGATAAATATTTAATAAGTAAAGCTCTTGAGACCATACGGAATGCCAAAAAACCTATGCTTATCGCTGGTGGTGGTGTATTGTATTCAGAAGCTGAAGGTGTTTTGAAAGAATTTGCTGAATCCACAGGCATACCAGTAGCAGAAACCTTCGCTGGTAAAGGAACGTTACACTATCAACATCCATTAAATTTAGGTGCTTTAGGTGGTACTGGAACAAAAGGAGCTAATGAAATTGCAGCTGAAGCTGATGTAGTTATTGGTATTGGAACGCGTTATGCAGATTTTATGTCTGCATCAAAATCTGCATGGCAAAACCCTGAGGTTACTTTCATCAATATTAATATTGCTGAAATAGATGCTTTTAAGCATAGTGCTATTCCGTTACAAGGTGATGCTAAAGTAACACTACAGGTACTTCAACAAGCGCTGAGTACTTATAAAACCCATACTTTATATACAGAACGAGTAAAAACCTACAATGAGGAGTGGGATAAAATTGTCACAATCGCCTATGAGCCTATAGATGAGAATACCCCATTACAAGCGGAGTATATAGGAGCTTTAAATAATTTTGTTGATGATAAAGATGTTGTGTTATGTGCTGCAGGTAGTTTGCCTGGCGATTTACATAAACTATGGCGCACTAAAAACCCTAAGGGCTTTCATTTAGAATATGGTAATTCTTGTATGGGATATGAAATTCCTGGAGGATTAGGTGTAAAAATGGCTGACCCAGATAGAGAAGTTTATGTGATGTGTGGCGATGCCACTTATTTAATGTTGCCATCAGACTTGGTAACCACCATTCAAGAAGGTTATAAAATCACTATGATTCTAATAAATAATGATGGTTATGCCAGTATTGACGGACTTTCAAACCATGTTGGTGGTGAAGGGTTCGGAACACATTTTAAATATAGGAATAAAGAAACAGGTCAATTAGATGGTGATTTCTTACCAGTAGATCTGGCTAAAAACGCAGAAAGTTTAGGTGCTATTGTATATAAGCCAAAAGGAATTGAAGCATATAAAGAAGCTTTGGCGAAAGCCAAAACAAATGATAGAACAACTGTCATTTATGTGGAGACTATTCGTGATAGAAAATTAGCTGGTTACGCATATTCATGGTGGGAAGTTCCCGTTCCTGAAGTCTCGATTTCAGAAGATGTTCAGAAAGTAAGACAACAATATATAGAAGACAAAAAACGTCAAAGACAATATTTAAAACCTAATAAATATTAAAAAGATGGATGTATTACAGAATTATATTAATGGAAAATGGACATCTAGCAAATCTAAAGAAGCAGTAGATGTGCACAACCCTGCAAACCAAGAAGTAATTAGTAAAGTGCCTTTTGGTGAAGCAACTGCACAAGATATGAATGACGCTATTGAATTAGCGCATCAGGCGTATTTAGAGTGGAAAGACGTGCCTATTATGCAGCGTATACAGCCCTTATTTAAGCTTAAAACTTTATTAGAGAACCATAAGGAAGAAATTGCAAAATTAATTACCGAAGAATGTGGTAAAACATACGGCGAATCTTTAGGAGAATTGCAACGCGCCATAGAAAATGTAGAAGTAGCTTGTGGAAGCCATGTAATGATGCAGTCAGAGTTTTCTGAAAATATAGCCCGTGGTATTGATGAGTTTATGATACGACAGCCTTTGGGCGTCTCTGGTTGTATTACACCATTCAACTTTCCGGGTATGATTCCGTTTTGGTTTTTGCCATACGCTATTGCTACAGGTAATGCATTTGTAATAAAGCCATCAGAAAAAGTTCCGATGACAATGCAATATGTATTCGATTTGATTGATAAAGAAATGGATTTGCCAAAAGGACTGTTAAGTTTAGTTCATGGAGGCAAAGATGCGGTAGATGCAATGTTGCAACACCCAAAATTAAAAACAATCAGTTTTGTAGGTTCTACTGATGTTGCACGATATATCTATTCTGAAGGTTCTAAATACGGAAAAAGAGTACAAGCACAAGGAGGCGCAAAAAATCCTGTGGTTATTATGCCAGATGCAGATATAGACATGACTACTAAAATTATTATTGATTCAGTTTATGGTTGTGCAGGACAACGTTGTTTGGCAGCCTCTGTAATTATCCCTGTTGGTGATAAGGGGCGATTTAAAGAATCGCTGGTAGAAGCAGCAAAAGTTCATAGTATAGGTAATGGAATGGATAAATCAATTAAAATGGGCCCTGTCATTACACCTGAGAGCAAAACAAGAATAGAACATTTAATAGGTAAAGGTGTAAACGAAGGTGCCAAATTATTATTAGATGGGAGAAATCAAAAAATTGATGGACTTGAAAAAGGAAACTTTATTGCACCAACTATTTTAGATGACTTACCCGTGGGAGGTGAAATTATTAGAACTGAAATTTTTGGCCCAGTAATGAGTTTAGTTGATTTTAATGAATTAGATACGGCAATAGATTTTATTAACAAAGGAAGATATGGAAATATGGCATGTATTTTCACTCAAGATGGCTTATCAGCTCGCAAGTTTCGTAGCGAAGCAATGGCAGGAAATATAGGAATAAACATTGGTGTAGCTGCTCCCGTAGCGATGTTCCCTTTCTCTGGCTGGAAAGAATCATTCTTTGGAGATTTACATGGTCAAGGAAGACACGCCATTGAGTTTTTTACACAAACAAAAGTAGTTATTGAACGTTGGCCAAAAAGCTGGTCTAGAAAATTCTAATTCTTTATTAAGATGTATAAAATTAAGTTCGGTATTGCAGGAGTAGGCAGAATGGGAAGCATCCATGAAGAAAATTTAGTCACCAAGTTTCAAGATGCAGAGGTTGTGGCTATTTAAGATATAAACCCAAATACAAATGTACTAGTTAAACAATTTGGAGTATCAAAAGTGTATACAAAGTTTGAAGATATGGAAAACGACAAAGACGTTGAAGCTGTAGTAATTTGCTCGCCAACAGATTTTCACGCCAATCATTTTCGTTATGATGCTAATGGAATTCATAGTGCATTGCCTTTAGATTTTTTTATGGATAGATATGCTGAATCTTACTTATAACGAAATGAAGGCTTTTATAGAATGTCTTAAAAATAACGAAATACCTCCAATACCGGTCATGACGGCATCATGTCTTTGGCTATTGGATTAGCAGCAAAAAAATCACTTGAAGAGAATAGAGTGGTTAAGCTATCAGAAATTGTGTAAATAATTAAAATATTAACCATGTATACTGCTCTTACTTTTATTGCGTTCACGGCTTTTGTTGCTATATATTCTTGGTACAAACTCCAAAAAGAAAACCTAAACTCACAAGATGGTTATTTTCTTGGTGGTAGAAGTTTAACGGGTGTTGTAATAGCAGGTTCTATGTTGCTCACAAATATTTCAACCGAGCACTTAATTGGCATGAATGGGTCGGCCTATAAAAACGGATTTATCATTATTGCATGGGAAGTTACTTCGGCTTTAGCATTAGTAGTTGCAGCAATTTACTTTGTTCCAAAATATTTAAAAATGGGGTTAACTACGATACCTCAATTTTTAGAAGAACGATTCGATAGCACCACCAGAACCTTAGTTGCGCTATTTTTGATTGTTTCTTTTGTTGTTACACTATTGCCTATTGTATTATATACCGGAGCAATTAATTTAGAAAGTATTTTTAATATATCTGAAGTTTTTGAAGTTTCAAAAGGAAAAGGACTTTGGATAACTATTGTAGCAGTAGGTCTTTTAGGTTCAATTTATGCCATCTTTGGAGGCTTAAAAGCAGTAGCAGTATCAGACACGATTAATGGCTATGGGTTATTAATAGGTGGTCTTGCAATTCCTTTAATTGCATTGGTAAGCATAGGTGATGGGAATCCTTTCTCAGGGTTAGTGAAAGTTTATGAGCATGCGCCAGAAAAATTTAATGTAATTGGAGCTAAAGATTCTGTATTGCCTTTTGAGGTTTTATTTACAGGGCTCATAATTAATCAACTGTATTTCTGGAGTATGAATCAAACCATAATTCAAAGAGCGCTAGGGGCAAAAAATCTAGTTGAAGCGCAAAAAGGTTTACTGTATACCGGAGTACTTAAAATTTTAGTGCCCATAATTATTATTCTTCCGGGTGTAATTGCATTTTATTATTATGGTGATTCATTCTTTAACAATCAAGATATGATTTATCCTGAATTGATTAAGAAAGTGCTACCAGTTGGTCTAGTGGGTATTTTCGCAGCAATAGTTATGGGTGCAGTATTAAGTACGTTTAATAGTGTTCTAAATAGTGCTGCTACTATATTTAGTATCGATATCTATAAAAGACATTTTGGAAAAAATAGTAGCGATACAAAATTGGTAAAAGTGGGTAAGCTTACCTCTACTATTTTGGCAGTTTTTGCAATAATGGTTGCCCCAATGGTTGCTAATGCTCCTGACGGTTTATATCAGCTTTTACAACAATTAAACGGTATCTTTTTTATTCCAATAGCCTCTATAATGTTAGCTGGGTTCTTTTTAAAAAAAATATCAGCCACAGGTGCTAAAGCAGCTCTAGGCGTAGGGCTCACATTTTATATTTTATGTACGTTTATTTTAAAAGTAGATATTCATTTTGTGCATATTTGGGGCATAGAATTTTTACTGAATATTGCCGTAATGTATGGTGTATCTTATTTCTTTCCCATATATAAAGAATTTGAAATCAAAGATTTGAATATTATAGAGATGAAACCTTGGAAGCATGCAAAAGCTATGTCCATTGCTTTATGCGTAATTACAGTACTGATTTATATTCTTTTAGGCACGAACTAAGGATAGTTTGGCTAATTTAGTAAGCCAGTAGTATTAAGAGAACATTCTTATAGAGGCGATTTAGAAACACTAATTCGAGAATTAGTAAAAGAATTGAAATAACAAACGAACATGCTTTTTTAATCTCTTTGGTTGAACCCACTAACCCTACACTGGCAGATCAAGCTAGAAAAAAGTATCAAGAGTATACCGATGATGAAATTGTAGTTACTTTATAAGTAGAAGTTAATGAAGGAAAACAGAAGAAGAGGTCAAGAAGGATTTCTCAAGAGGTAAAGGACAAAGTATGGAGAAGGGATGAGGGTAAGTGTGTAGAATGTGGCTAAATAAGATCGAACAACCCAGCACACAACCCAGAAAAAAAACAAAACCCCGTAAACATTGAGCTTGCGGGGTGTATTTGCGGAGAAAGAGGGATTAGTAAGAAGTGATCCCTCAAACCCTATTTTGCAAATGAAACTTTCAATCATTGTAATGATTGACACCTTAAAAAGGAAAATCCCGATCAAGTAAAACTTGTCGGGATTTATATTTTCAAGCTGAATTAAAAAAGTTTCGCTTGATCAGCGGAGAAAGAGGGATTCGAACCCCCGGAGGTGTGACCCTCAACAGTTTTCAAGACTGCCGCATTCGACCACTCTGCCATTTCTCCAATGCGATTGCAAATATACATAGCTTATTTGAAGAAAGAAAGCTTTTTTTTAAAAACGATATCCTTAATTTCGTTCCAATCTTTTTCCCATGGATGATCTAATTCGTTATGGTATTTTATTGCTTGCAGGTTTAGCTGCGGGGATCATCAATACCTTAGCAGGTGGAGGCTCGTTACTTACTTTACCTGTATTGATTTTTATGGGATTACCTCCCCATGTAGCCAATGGAACCAATAGAATAGGGATTGTCATCCAAGCCTTGGTGGGGACTGCAGGCTATCGATCGAAAGGAGTTTCTACCTACCCATTTAATGTCTATTTGGGGATAGCTGCTTTTTTTGGATCATTGATTGGGGCACAAATAGCAATGGATATCCGAGGGGATCTTTTTAATCGAATTCTGGCCATTATTATGCTTATTGTGGTAGCCATTATTGTACTTAAACCCAAAACAAATGATACAAGTCTTCCTGAACGCTTAACAGGGAAATATCTTGTGTATGCCATTATTGGTTTTTTCTTTATTGGTATTTATGGAGGGTTTATCAATGCGGGGATTGGCTTCATCATCATGCTTTTTTTAAACAATGTCAATCGTTTGTCGCTGATTAAAACCAATGCGACCAAAGTGGCCTTGGTCTTTATTTATACGTTGGGTGCCTTGGCTCTGTTTGCATGGAATGATGCAGTAGATTGGGGATTGGGTTTTGTTCTAGCAGCTGGTTCTTCGCTAGGTGCTTGGTGGTCCAGTCGCTGGTCGGTAGATAAAGGAGAGGGAGTCATCAAAATAGCCATGATCGTTATGGTCACTGCAATGTCAATCAAATTGTGGTTTTTTTAGTATTTTACGTATTCCACTATCTCAAGTCCATAGCCTGTAATTCCTACACGAGGTCCTTGGGAAGAATTCGTAATTACTTTCAATTTTTTGATATGCAATTCATGTAAAATTTGCGCACCTATTCCAAAGTCTTTTGCGTCCATTTTTAAGGGCGGAGCTTTAGGAATCCCTTTACTCTTTTCTGTAAATTGCTTGAGCTCCTTAATTCTTGCCAGCAAATTTTCTGACTGTTGCTGCTGGTTGATGAAGAGAATTGCCCCCTTTCCTTCAGCGTTTATTAAATTAAAAGTTTCTTCAAGGCCTTTGTCATTGGATCCAGTGAGCATGCCCAAAAGGTCGTTGCTGAACTGGGAGGAGTTGATGCGTGTCAGTACTGGTTCATTCAATTCCCAAGCTCCTTTGGTTAAGGCAATATGCACTTGATTATTTGTTGTTTGTTGAAAGGCTCGAAGTCTAAAGTCTCCAAAACGAGTTTTTATTTCGGTATCCTCTCGTTTTAAAATCAAACTGTCATGCTGCATTCTGTAGGCAACCAAGTCTTCAATCGAAACCAGTTTTAAATCAAATTTCTGCGCAACTTTCATTAATTCTGGAAGGCGGGCCATGGTCCCGTCTTCATTCATTATTTCTACAATCACACCAGCTGGCTTTTTCCCAGCTAATCGTGCAAAATCAATAGCAGCTTCGGTATGTCCTGTTCGGCGAAGCACTCCACCTGCTTTAGCGATCAAAGGA
>Ga0255769_10002142_pt1 | contig 21615 bp, 20 predicted proteins | sample 041ome_9_FD_179637 | JGI IMG/M metagenome (GOLD analysis project Ga0255769, IMG submission 179637) | Coastal salt marsh microbial communities from the Groves Creek Marsh, Skidaway Island, Georgia - 041413US metaG (version 2) | ecosystem: Environmental > Aquatic > Marine > Intertidal zone > Salt... | reverse complement strand
CGATGGCCGCCTTCACGAGGTAGCTGCCGGCCAAAAAGATGCTGCCCCTGCCCTCCACGATGATGGCTTCGTCGCTCATGATGGGGAGGTAGGCCCCGCCCGCGACGCAGGAACCCAAGACGGCTGCAAGCTGGGGAATGCCCAGGCTGCTCATGACCGCATTGTTGCGGAAGATGCGTCCAAAGTGCTCTTTGTCGGGGAATATTTCGTCCTGCATGGGTAGGTAGACCCCCGCCGAATCCACCAAGTACAAGATGGGCACCTTGTTTTCCATGGCGATTTCTTGAGCCCGAAGATTCTTCTTTCCCGTCATGGGGAACCACGCTCCCGCTTTCACGGTAGGATCGTTCGCCACCACCACGCAAAGGCGCCCCTGTATGCGGCCCAAAACGACCACAACGCCCGCGGCAGGGGCCCCGCCGTGCTCTTCGTACATGCCGTCCGCGGCAAAGGCCCCAATTTCGAGACATGGTGCACCGGGGTCAAGCAAGGCATTCACCCGTTCACGGGCAGACCACTTGCCTTGTTCGGCGAGTTTGGCGAGGCGCTTCTCGCCCCCTCCTAGATAGATTTCACCGAGGCGGCGGCGGGTTTCGGCCACGAGCAACTGGAGCGCTTCCGCGTTTTTTTCTTGAGCGAGAGACATGTGGGTTCAGACGTTTGTCCTACGAAGATGGGGCATCTTCGCCTTCCGTTGGTTCATTGTAGAGGAACCATTCGGCTGATTTAATCCAAATTTGACCTTCTGGGGCCGGATCGGAAAGGAAAAGGACCATGCGCAATCCACCCGGAATTTCCTGGACAAAGAGGGCATCAGGAATGTCGTCATCCATCAGATAGCCGGACCAATACAGTTCGGGGACGCAGTGGTAAACACTGTCCACCAATTGGGCGCCAATGTTTTGGCTTAGGGCGATTTCCGCATCTGACTTTTGGTTTCGAACCTGCAATTCATAGTCCTTCAGGCCACCGCATTTACCTGGACCCGTCACCGCGCCAGTCGCTAGTAGCACGTACATCCAGGATCCGTTCGGGCGGTCAAAGATTTCGGCGGTGCCCGGGAAGAGCGTGGGCATGTCGTTCACATAGGAAAGTGCTCCGTGGTACCAGGCCCGAACGGTATCGAGCGGGACGGGGCTCCCAAAAAGAAAGTGGAAGCCTTGGTCTCGGTTGGTTTGGATGTCAAATTCTAAAGCGCCAGGTTGGCTCTGAAATTGGCTGAGAAGGACTTTGGGTTTCACTTGGGCAAGACTCCAATGGCCGTCGTCGTTGGCCATCACGCCGTACCAGAGCAGGCTTAAATCCAGCTGGCGGACATCGCCCGTGTAGTTGAAGGCCTCCGTAGCTATTTGGTAGCGGCGGGCTTTGATTTGGGCGATGCGCTTGCGCTCCTCCCCTGCTTTTCCACCTTCCTCGAGCCAAACGATGAGCGAATCCCGGGAGTAGCCCTGAGGATGACGGTGTACCACGGCCACTAAGCTGTCGCGGGGCCATTCGTACTTCCAAGCAACCCATAGGAGCCGAATGAGTTGATTTTGGCTCAATTGGTCCCAACGCTCCTTGCTGTCTGCCAAAATCGCCGCGGTGTCCACCACAGGGGCCAAGGCGACCGGCCGGGTCTGCACGGGAATGGGCGGATTTTCAGGGGGCTGGCTCGCCACCGGAACGGCGACGTGGGCCGGAAGGTCAGCCTGGCCATAGACCAAGCCACAGGCCAATAGGCCTAGCAGCGTCAGCGTATGGCGGAAGGGCATCACTTGGCGGCCTTGCGCTTTCGGTAGTAGTCCCAGCCGTAGTAGAGGGCCACCAAGACCACGAAGGGCCAGAGATAGCTTGTAGGCTGGCCTTCCCCGTGAACGACGGTGAAGAAGCGCTCCCAGCGTTTGGACGAAAGGAAGCCCTCAATAAACTGATCGCTTGAGAAGAAGATGAAGACAGGCTTGCCCACGATGTGGTCCTCGGGCACAAAGCCCCAGTATCGGCTGTCCCAAGAATTGTGGCGGTTGTCGCCCATCATCCAGTAGTAATCCAACCCAAAGGTGTAGGAACTTGCCGCTTCGCCGTCCACGTAGTAGACACCGTCGCGCAACGCAAGGTCATGGCCCTCGTATTCGCGGATGGCGCGGCCGTAAATCAGGGCGGTTTGGTAATTGAGCTCCACGGATTGGCCCTTAGCAGGAATCCAAATGGGGCCGTAATTGTCACGCGACCACGGGAAGACGATGCTGTCCTGGTGGCCGTCGGGATTGGGGAACATGACTCCGGGGGCCACGGCATTTTCGTTGTACCACACGATGGCCGGAGGCGTAGCTTCTGGGAAGACATTGTCTCCAGGGCTATTCATCACGACGATGGTGTCAATGTTCGGCTGCGCAGAGAAGGCCGCCAGCATGTCTTGCGAGATGGTGATGAAGTATTCGGTTTCCGTGATTTGGATGACGTCCGACAGATTTTGGTTGTTGATCAAGCGGTTGTCCAGGTAGTTGATGTCAAAATTGCGCTTGAGGGCCGCCGGATTGAAGCCTTGGCCATTGGTCCGAACGTAGTAGCTCCACTGCGGGTTGCTGCGCTCGCCAAAGGACTGAGCCTCGCCATTGGTGTAGACCTGGCGGTTGACTATTTTCAGGGTGTCTCCCGGGGTGCCCACGCATTGCTTGACGTAGTTTTCCTTTTTGTCTACGGGGCGATCGGGGTCGGTTGGGAAGTTGAAGACGACCGCATCGCCCTTCTTGGGTTGGGTCCAGCCCGGGATGCGGGTGTAGGGGAGTTCAATCCAATCGAGGTAGCTCGGGGCTTGCGTAAAAGGAATCAAATTGTGCATCAACGGGATGCTGAGCGGCGTGTTGGGCAGACGCAAGCCATAGTGCATCTTGCTCACAAAGAGGTAGTCGCCCACCATGAGGGTCTTTTCCATGGACCCGGTGGGGATGTTGTAGGCCTCGAAGGTGGTCATTCGGATCGCGCCAGCCGCCACAACGGCAAACAAAATGTGGTTGACCGTGGCGGGCATACGGCGGCGGATTTCCGCATCATCGCGCGTACCAGGCTTCAAGTCAGCCGAATAGTTTAAATAGCCCACATAGAGGCCCAACGTGGCGATGCTCAGGAAGATGTGCTTGTTCTCCCGATAGCCATGCATATGCAGCAATTCGTAGGTCAAAATCAAGGACATCACATTGTCCACAACCGGGATGTAGCACAAGAAGGTCCACCAACGAGGGCGATCCGCGAGCTGTGTCAAGACATAGGTACGGTAAATCGGGACCCAGGCAGACCAGGCAGGTTTGCCGTTTGCCGTAAAAAATTTCCAGGTGATCAACGAACTGTAGAGGTTGAGAACCAGGTAGTAAAGGAGAAAATCGAGCATGTATGTCTGTTTTGAGGGCGTCTGAGACAGAAACCATGTCCTGCGCGTCAGAATCCTACTAAGTTGAGCAAAAATAAGGCCGGAACCGCGGGCCAATGCCAAATGCATTCGGTACCTTTGTCCTATGGAAATTCAACGCGTTCCCGTCAGTGTTTATGCGGAAATGACTCCCAATCCGGCAGTCATGAAGTTCGTCGCCAACAAAATGGTGGTCGATGTCGATCATGTGGAATTCCACAACATTGAAGAGGCGGCGATTTCTCCCTTGGCCACCGAGCTCTTTCACTTTCCCTTTGTCAAAGAGGTCTTTATGTCGAGCAATTTTATTGCGATTCAGAAGTACAATGTGGTGGAATGGGAAACGGTGACTCAGGAGATCCGCCAGTTTATTCTGGACTATATCCAAGCCGGTAAACCCGTCCTCACGGGCACCCCAAAAGGAGCTCCAACAGCCGAATCCGAAGAGGCGCCCGCCGTGGATCCACTGGAAGGTTTGGGCGACATCGAATTGCGCATCGTCGACATTTTGGAGGAGTTTGTGAAGCCTGCGGTCGCCCAAGACGGGGGCAACATCGCCTTTGTCGCGTACGAAAACAAAGTGGTCAAAGTGCAGCTTCAAGGCGCCTGTGCCGGATGTCCGAGCTCTACCCTGACCCTTCAACAAGGCATCAAGAACATTCTGCAGCGCATGCTGCCTACCTTGGTGGATGACGTCGTTCCGGTCTAACTTTCTGGGACTATGCCGACCATTCTCCCCGTCCAAGGCCATACTCCGAACATTCCTGACAGCTGCTTTTTAGCGCCTACGGCCACGGTAGTGGGAGACGTTCAGATGGGCGAAGAGTGTTCCGTTTGGTTTAACGCCGTCGTGCGCGGCGACGTCCACTTTATCCGAATGGGTGACCGCGTCAACGTCCAAGACAACGCCGTCATCCACTGCACCTACCAGAAGTTTCCCACGACCATCGGCCACAACGTGAGCATTGGCCACAACGCCATTGTGCACGGATGCACCCTGCACGACAACGTGCTGGTCGGCATGGGCTCCATCGTCATGGACGGTTGCGTCGTGGAATCAAACAGCATCATCGCCGCCGGCGCCGTGCTCACTGCGGGCACCCACGTTCCCGCCGGCAGCATCTTCGCGGGTATTCCCGCCAAAAAAATCAAAGACATTAGCCCCGAACTCACGAAGGGCGAAGTCGAACGTATTGCCACGAACTACGTGATGTACGCCTCCTGGTTTGAGGCCCCTGCGCCCGAAAATCCCTAAGTCTATGTCCTTCCCCTCGGTCAACCCTACTACTACTGCTGCATGGAAAGCCTTAGAAGCCCATGCCGTCGAAGCCAAAAATTGGCACTTGCGCGACCTCCTTTCCGCAGAAGCCGACCGCTTTGAACGCATGCATGTTCGCGTAGAGGATTTGCTGCTCTTTGACTACGCGAAGCACCGCGTGAGCGAGACGACCTTGGGCCTTTTGGAGCAGCTTTTTGCTGAATGTGGCGCCCCAGAAGCCCTCCACGCCCAGCTCTCTGGGGAGGCCATCAACCAAACAGAAAACCGCGCGGTCCTGCATAGCGCCCTGCGCGACCCCCGCACCGAAGCCCTCCTCGTCAACGGTGAGGATGCCCGTGCCTTGGCGAAAGGGGAACGCGATCGCATGTTTGCCTTTGCCGAAGCTATCCGCGACGGCCGCAAAAAGTCCTTCACCGGCAAGAAATTTACCCACGTCGTGAACATCGGCATCGGCGGTTCCGACTTAGGGCCCCGCATGGCTGTTGAAGCACTGAAGCCCTTCAGCAATCGCGGCATCCAAATGCACTTCGTGGCGAATGTGGACGGTTCGGACCTTCACGAATGCCTCCTCCAAGTCGACCCCGAGCGCACCCTCTTCATCGTCGCCTCCAAGACCTTCACCACGCAGGAAACCATGGCCAATGCGGAAGCTGCGCGTACCTGGCTCATCCAACAATTGGGTGACGCCGCCTGTACGCAAAAGCAGTTTGTGGCCCTCAGCACCAACCTGGAAAAGGTCAAAGCCTTCGGCATTTCTGAAAAAAACACCTTTGGCTTCTGGGATTGGGTTGGCGGTCGCTATTCCGTGTGGAGCGCCATCGGCATGCCTTTGTGCATTGCCATTGGGGCCGAAGGATTCCAGCAATTTTTGGACGGCGCCCATGCCATCGATCAGCACACGGCACAAACGCCGTTCCGGCAAAACATCCCTATGCTCATGGCGGCCCTGGGGATTTGGTACCGAAACTTCATGGACGCCGCAAGCCACGCAGTCCTTCCCTACGACCAATACCTCCATCGCTTCGCGGCCTACTTGCAGCAAGCCGATATGGAGAGCAACGGCAAGTACGTGGACCGAAACGGCGAGCGCGTCACCTACCCCACGGGACCTGTGGTATGGGGGGAGCCCGGCACGAACGGCCAGCACGCCTTCTACCAGCTCATCCACCAAGGCACGGAACTCATTCCCGCTGACTTCATCGCCTCCGTTCAGCCACAGCACCCCCTGCATGCCCACCATGCAAAGCTGCTCAGCAACTTCTTGGCCCAAACGGAAGCCCTCGCCATCGGCCGACCAAAAGCCGCCACGGTCTACAAAGTTTTTGAAGGCAACCGCCCGACGAGTACACTATTGTTTGACGCCCTGACTCCTTATGCCTTGGGCGCCCTCATCGCCTTGTACGAGCACAAAATCTTCTTCCAGGGCGTGGTTTGGAACGTGTACTCCTACGACCAGTGGGGCGTAGAACTGGGCAAGGAAATGGCCAATGCAATCCTTCCCGAATTGGAAGGCGACGGCGATTTGAGCGCGCACGACCCCTCGACCACTGCACTGCTGAAGCACGTGAAGAACCTATCCTGAGTGTAAGGGAAAAAGCGATTGCGGTTACGCTTCAATGGAAATCTTGAGCTATTTAACGCGCTGCTCCTGAACGGGAGCGCTGTGAACTCAGCCCCGCATCTTATCCAGCAAGGCGCTAAGCAATTGGGCATCCTCGTCAGATAGGACTTTGGGGAGATGCTCTTTGTGGAGTTTGTCCACAGAACGGATTTGGCCCAAAATTTCCAAGCCCCGAAGCGTCAAAAAGATTTCGGTGACCCGCTTGTCTTCCGGGGAGTTTTGGCGCTCGACGAAATTTAGCTTTTCAAGGCGGTCCAAAAGGCGTGACACATCGCTGGTCTTGTCCAATAAGCGTTCACGTATGCGGGCAGCCGCCATCCCCTTCGGGTGCGAACCGCGGAGAATGCGCAGCACATTGTACTGCTGCATCGTGATTTTATAGGGCTTTAAGGCTTCGGACATGCGGTCCTTAAGCCAATGGTAGGTGAAAAGGACATTCACCAAGGCGAGCTGCTGGTCGTTCTGCCATTTGCGTTGCTGAATTTCCTCCTGCAGGCTCTTCATGGGGGGCTTATACCTTCATGATTTCTTCTTCTTTGGTTGCCACTTTGGCATCCACGGAAGCAATGTATTGATCCACAATTTTTTGAATGTCGTCCTCCAAGGATTTGCGGCCATCTTCGCTCAGGCCATCTTTTTCCATGCGCTTGGCCTCGTCCATCCCCGTTTTGCGGATGGCTCGAATACCTACTTTGGCATCTTCCCCTTCGGCCTTGGCCATGCGCACCAATTCGCGGCGACGGTCTTCTGTTAAAGGCGGAATGTTGATGATGACCATCTCCCCATTGTTTTGAGGGTTAAAGCCCAAGTTTCCGTTCAAAATGGCCTTTTCGATGGTGGAAATCATCGTCTTCTCAAAGGGCTGAACGAACAAGGTGCGGGCATCCGGGGTGTTGATGTTGGCCACTTGGGTCAACTTCACCATGGATCCGTAATATTCTACCGCGATGCCATCGAGCATACTAGGATTTGCCCGGCCAGCGCGAAGCTTGAGGAGGGCCTTATCCAAGTGCGACAAGGGCTTATCCATGTCTTCCTTGATACTGTCAATGAGGAATTCAATTTCTTCTTCCATGGGAATCGGGGAGCTACTCGCTTAAGATTGAGTGACCAGGGTTCCAACACTTTCGCCTTGCACCAATTTCAAGAGGTTGCCGGGCTTATTCATGTCAAAAACGATGATGGGTAATTTGTTTTCATTGCTCAACGTGAAGGCCGTAAGGTCCATCACATTCAAGCCTTTATCGAAGACTTCTTTGAAGGAAATCGTTTCATACTTGGTGGCAGTCGCATCTTTTTCAGGATCGGACGTGTAAATGCCATCCACACGCGTCCCCTTCAGGATGACGTCCGCTTGTATTTCAATCGCCCGCAGCGTGGCCCCCGTGTCTGTGGTGAAGTAGGGGTTACCCGTTCCCGCAGCAAAGATGACCACACGGCCCTTTTCCAGGTGGCGGACCGCTCGGCGGCGCACGAATGGTTCACAGACCTTGTCCATCTCGATGGCGGATTGCAAACGCGTCTGCACGCCCATGGACTCTAGCGTGGACTGGAGCGCCAGTCCATTGATCACCGTGGCAAGCATCCCCATGTGGTCTGCTTGAACGCGATCGACGCCATCGCCCGCTCCTTGCAGGCCGCGGAAGATGTTTCCTCCACCAATCACAATGCCTAATTCCACCCCGTGGGCGACGACGGCTTTGATTTCGGCCGCATAATCCGCCAATCGCTTGGGGTCCAGACCGAATGATTTATCCCCCATCAGGGCTTCCCCGCTGAGTTTTAGTAAGATGCGTTTGTACTTCATGGGATGCTTGATTCTGTCAAAGATAGTGCGCTCGACCCGAGGGCTCAAGTGGGAATACGGCACAAAAAAAGGCGCCGTGCGGAGGTTGCCCTCGGCACGGCGCCGGTATCATCGTTGAATTAGGTTTAGACACCCAAGCCCACACGGCGGAAGCCGGTGACCACGAGGCCTGCCTGGACGCCATTCAAGTAGCTTGCTACAGATTGCTTGCTGTCCTTGATGAAATCCTGCTCAACCAGGGTGTTCTCTTTGAAGAACTTGCCCAATTTGCCTTGTGCAATGCGGTCTACCATCTCTTCGGGCTTGCCCTCTTGACGGATTTGCTCGCGGGCAATCTCCAATTCGCGTTCGATCGCTTCTGCGGGAACCTCGTCCTTGTTCAAGGCGACAGGGTTCATGGCTGCCACTTGCATCGCAACGTCCTTACCGGCCTCAGGAGCTGAGGCAGACAAAGCGACCAACGTACCCAATTTGTTTCCAGCGTGGATGTAGGATGCTACACAAGCGCCTTCAATGGACTCATAGTAGGAAATCTCGATTTTCTCACCGATAACTCCCGTTTGCTCGGTCAATTTGTCGGCAATCGTCAAAGAACCATCGAAGGACAAAGCCAACAAGTCTTCTTTCGTCGCAGGGAAGCCTGCAAGAGCCACTTCAGCCATTTTCGTAGCCATGGCCACGTAGCCTTCGTTTTTCGCGACGAAGTCGGTCTCACAATTCAAGCTGATCACCACACCACGCGTTTGGTCGGCGTTCGTCATAGCGATCACGGCACCTTCCGTAGCATCACGGTCAGCACGCTTGGCAGCGACCTTCTGACCTTGCTTGCGCAAAACGTCGATCGCCGCTTCGAAATCTCCATTGGCTTCCGTCAACGCCTTCTTGCAGTCCATCATGCCTGCTCCGGTCATTTGACGAAGTTTGTTTACATCTGCAGCAGTAATTGCCATGATTGTAAAAATTTAATCGGTTTGTAAAGAGAAACCGGGGCTGTTGCCCCGGTGTTTTTATTATTCGGCAACTTTCGCAGCAGCTTTTTCTAGCTTCTCGTTTCCGGCCTTTTCCTTCTCTGCTTTGCGCTGGCTCAAGGCTTCCTTGATGCCCTCGGATACAGAGTTCATGATTACAGCAATCGACTTAGAGGCGTCGTCGTTCGAAGGAATAACGTAGTCTACCAAGTTGGGATTGGAGTTGGTGTCCACCATCGCGAAGACAGGAATACCCAACGTACGGGCTTCTTCTACTGCGATGTGCTCACGCATGATGTCTACAACAAACAACGCGGCGGGAAGACGGCTCATGTCCGCAATGGAACCCAAGTTCTTCTCGAGCTTGGCACGAACGCGGTCAACCTGAAGGCGCTCACGCTTAGACAAGGTGTTGAAAGTGCCATCCTCCTTCATCTTGTCGATGTTGGTCATTTTCTTGATGGCTTTGCGGATGGTGACGAAGTTCGTCAACATACCACCGGGCCAGCGCTCTACGATGTAGGGCATGTTCAAGGCCTTGGCTGTGTCGGCTACGATTTCCTTGCCCTGCTTCTTTGTAGAAACGAACAAGATCTTGCGGCCAGAGCCGGCAATCTTTGCCATGGCGTCCGTAGCCGTTTGAAGTTTGCGCTGCGTCTTTTGCAGGTCAATGATGTGGATACCATTGCGCTCCATGTAGATATACGGAGCCATGTTGGGATTCCACTTACGCGTCAAGTGACCGAAATGGACACCGGCGTCGAGGAGTTGTTGAATGTCAGGCGTTTGAGCCATAGTTGAGTGGGGGTTTACGTTCACTTAAGTCAACCAGACAGTAGCGCCAAGCGATCTGTCCAGTTTGGATACTAAACCAAATACTCCTGCGATTAACGCTTGGAGAACTGGAAACGCTTGCGCGCTTTCTTTTGACCAAACTTCTTGCGCTCGACCATACGTGGGTCACGGGTCATCAAGCCATCAGGCTTCAACACCGCGCGGAAGTCAGGGTTGATCGATACCAACGCACGAGAGATGCCCAAGCGAATAGCTTCTGCTTGGCCGGTGATTCCACCGCCCTCTACGTTGACTTTCACATCATACTTGCCCAAGGTCTCCGTCATGGAGAAGGGCTGGTTTACTTTGTACTGCAACTGAGCCGTTGAGAAGTAGTTGCTCAGGTCACGCTTGTTCACGGATACGTTTCCGGATCCTTCTTTGATGTAGACACGTGCGACAGACGTTTTACGACGGCCAATGGCGTGAGTAGAAGTGGTAGACATAGATTACCGATCTTAAGCGTTGATGGATACAGGCTGTTGCGCTTCGTGGGGATGCTCCGCACCAACATACACATGCATGTTGCGGAACAGGGCGCGACCAAGGCGATTCTTGGGCAACATACCGCGAACGGCTGTTTCCAAAACGCGCTCAGGGTTCTTGGCCAATTCCAAGGCGGGCGTGCTGAAACGCTGACCACCGGGGTAGCCTGTGTAACGGATGTACTGCTTCGTTTCCATTTTGGAACCAGAAAGCGTAACAGCCGCAGCATTAATTACAATGACATTATCTCCACAATCCGCGTGGGGAGTGAAGTTGGGCTTGTGCTTACCGCGCAAGCGGCTAGCGATCAAGGAGGCCACGCGACCCAATGATTGACCATTGGCGTCAACAACGATCCAGGTCTTCTGGGCGGTTGCCTTGTTGGCAGAGATTGTTTTGTAGCTAAGCGTATCCACTTTTCAGCAATATTTTTTGGGGCTGCGAAGATACGCACATTAATTGCAAATAGCCAAAGGTTCAAGGACCTCTAAATGCAAAGTACCTTAGGGGCTCGCAAAAATACGCTTGAATCATGCTTCGTTTTCCTGTCATCTTCCCTGTTCTTTCCGCTTTCATCCTAGGTTTTTCGGGGCTTCACGCCCAAACCATACAGCGTTGTGGCGCGGATGAACAGCTTGCGTGGGAGATGCAAAATAATCCGCGACGCGCCGCCCTTTTGGCCGAGACGGAGGCCATCATGGAAGCGCAAATGACCCAGGACGCTTCCGGCGCGGAATCGGTCGTGCACATCATCCCGGTCGTTTTTCATGTCATGTGGTACGATCAGAGCGACAATATCTCGGAGGCCCAATTGCAAGACGCCATCGACATCCTCAACGAGGATATGCGACGCATGAATCCCGACACGGGTTTGTTGCGGGCCATTTTTAAACCTGTGGCGGCGGATATGGAAGTGGAATTTCGGATCGCGAAAAAAGACCCCAATGGTCGATGCACAAATGGGGTGACCCGCACGCAGACCAATTTGAGTCTGGCCGCCAATAACAACGTGAAGTCCCTCATCGGCTGGGACAACACGAAGTACTTGAACATTTGGGTCGTTCGGCAGATCAACTTATCTGGGACAAGCCCTGGGTCCATCACATTGGGCTATTCGGCCTTTCCCTACAATGGCATTCCGCTTACCCAGGATGGTATTGTAATTCGGCACGACAATTTGGGCAGCATTGGCACCTCGGCCGGCACGCGCCATCGAACGCTCACCCACGAAGTCGGGCACTACCTCAATCTTTACCACACATTCCAAGGCGGCTGCAGCCAAGGCGATAACTGCTACGATACCCCGCCCGTTTCCTCTTCATCCAACGGGTGCAACAACAGCACGCAGAACACCTGCAGCAACGACAACCCCGACCTCCCGGATATGGTCGAGAACTACATGGACTACAGCGATGACAATTGCATGAATACGTTCACGCAGAACCAAAAGTCACGTGCCAAATCCGTACTCAACAGCCTCAACCTGCGCGGCAACTTGTGCACATCGGGCAATTTGGCCTTCACGGGGGTGGACGGGAATCCCGTCAACTGTGCCCCAGTCGCGGATTTCACCGTAGATCGAACGCTCTTGTGCACCGGCGAGCAAGTACAATTCACAGATTTGTCCGCGTACCAAACGCTCACCAGCTTCCACTACACCATCGCGGACCAAAACAACGGCAACCAGCAGCACATCATCACCGCCAACCCTTTGCTCACCTTCAATGCTCCGGGGGTATATGATGTGAAACTGGAGATCCAGAACGCCGCAGGCAATAGCATGAAGCAGTACGGCCAGCTGATTACGGTTCGGCCCGCAGGAGGAACCACCTATAGCCCCTTCTTCTCCGCGACCATGGAGGATGCGTTGCCAAACGGAATTTGGAGCGTGGAAAACAACGGCGACAACATCCAATGGGTGCGCACCAGTGCTGCGGCTAAATCGGGCACCCACTCCTACGTTTTGGACAACTTCAATGTAGCCGGAACCGGTGGCGGCGATGCCCTGATTGCTGGGCCCATTTCGGTGAGCAACATGACCGCGAAGCAATTGCGCTTCTCGCATGCCTTTGCCCGCAAAACCTCGTCTGACAACGACCAACTGAAGATTTTTACCAGCACGGACTGCGGCCAAACATGGGCACTTCAACGTTTGATCCCCGCCTTCCAATTGGGGTCTGCCACGTACTTCCCCAATACATTGTACGTTCCCATTGCGAGCGATTGGAAGGAGACGACCGTCACATTCACGGGCATGAACAATGCCTCTTCAGTGATGATCAAATTTGAATTCATAAGTGGCGGCGGCAACAATGTCTACTTGGACGATGTCACCTTCAGTACGACGGTGGGCGAAGAAGAACTTTCTTCGCAGCAGCTCATCCTGGCTCCCAACCCAAGCGCGGGCGGCAGCACCCTCAGCCTCCCCAGCGCGAATGGCCAAGTCTATGTCCTCGATGCCTTGGGCCGAACGGTACTCTCTCGCCCCGTCACCGAACGCCAACTTCAACTCCCTGCCCTACCCGCCGGCCTCTACCTCGTTCGCTGGGTAGCTAGCCCCAGTGAGGTGAAGACCTTACGCTGGGTGGTTAAAGGCTAAGTGGTTAGGTGGCTAGGGCTGGGCGAATCAACGGAAAGCCCCTGCGCGCAGCGAAGTTCCACACCACAATTTGAGGGGAAAAGAGACTAAACGTTTAAGCGAAACCGCCTCAGCGCGAAGCGCGAGCTATCTAGCTTTCTAGCCCTCTAGCTTTCTAGCGCGAAGGCGCCGCCTGAGCTCCCTCGCTACTTCAATTGAAGCAAATACGTATCCGGATTCGGCAGCTGTAAAATGAGTGGGAAGCGTTCGGGGTATTTCTGAATAGCGGGCACGACGTAGCGGCCAATGGCCGAATAACCTAGCTGGTCGACCACCACGTGGGTCACCCCCTGTTCCTTGAGTTTGGCGATGAAGGCGTCGTTGTCTTCGATCGATGGGAATCGAACACATGGGCGTTGCGCATAGAGGTAGAAGAGGGCCGGTTTATACGTGGCGATGATGGCGTCGGCGGGTAGATTTTGGCCTGCATAGCGACCGATGTTGAAGTAGTTCGCGTATTGCGAACCAACGGGGTCTTGGCTATCGGCGCGCAACTTTGTGACGGCCGAAAGTTGAATCAAGCCGGCCGCCATCAACACATAGGGGGACGCCACCCAGGAGGGCAGTTTGAAACGTTCTTGGGCCCATTTGAGGGCTTCCCAAGCCCCCACAGTGGCAGCTAGAAGTAGGAAGGGAATGAGGGGCTGCATGAAGCGCACACCAAACCAGACTTCGGGCCAGAGCAGGAAGATGGCGGCAGAAGCGGCCAGATAGCCGGCCCACATCATTCGGAGTTTGGGCATCTTGAAGGTGCCAAAGACCACCAAAATCACCAATAGGCTGCCGTAAAGGAAGAATCCCGTGGGCTCGTCCAGCGAATACACCACATCCAACTTCGGGAAAAGGCCGTTGGGAAGTTCTTGGGTGAGGTAGCGCCAGCCGTTGGTTTGGATACGGTCCAGCCAGCCCGTAGCGGTGAGGACGCCTTCTTCGGGTCGGTAGGGGTTGACTTGGATGAGTTGCTGGAGGTAGGGGTTTCCGCCTAAGGCTTTGCCGCGGAGAAACCAGGGCAGCGCCAGGCCAATGAAGCCCACCCCGTAGCCGACCGCGGCGGTCCATTTCTTTTCGAAGAGGAGGTAGAGGCCGATGCCTGCGATGAGGGCGAGGCCAGCAGTCCGGATGTGGTAGGAGGCCGAACTCAGCACGAGCATGGCCCAGAACCACGGCGACTTCCAGAATGGGGTTTCAGAATCCTTCCATTTCACGAGACAAGAGAGCGTGGCCACGGAGAAGAAGAGAAAGGGGATTTCGGACATCAAAATGGTGGAGGATCGCAGGAGGTGTGCATTGAGAAGGGTGAGGCCCAAGGCGGTCCAAGCGAGAAGGGAATTTTGGGTCATTCGGACAAAGAGACGTTGCAGCATGAGTAGGGCACCCAAAAAGAGCAGTCCATTCATCCACTTTAGGAACTCAAAACTGTCCGAAATCGTCATGAAAACGGCCAAAACGGCCGGATATCCCGGAGGAAAATGCTTGGCGGACGGCGCCCCCGGAAGGTGAATGTCCGTGTAGCCTTGGCCACTGTGCAGCGACTGACCCAAAATGTAGTAGCCCGCATTGTCGCCACCGAGGTCCAGTTTGGCGTCAAAAATGGCTACGTAGCACACAAGAAAACCTAAGGCAATCCAGAGGTCCGATTTGGTAAAGGGAAGTCGCTTCATAGATCCGAAGGTACGGGGGTTGGTTAGGCCAAGCAAGTCCCCCCAGATCACTCAGGAATGGGCCCCGGACACGCATCGAAAACTCGGTAAAAACGCGCCGAATTTTAATTCCTACCATTTTAGTAGGATATTCTATCTTTGTCGGCCATGAATAGCGCCCAACTCCTCTTGCTCGTCGTCTACCTGATGGTCGTGCTGGCACTTTTTTCCAAGCGGATAAAGCCAGTACAGGCTTTTGGAGCGGGCGGTCTATTCCTCGTGCTGAGCGGTCAACTGTCCGCCGCCGAACTCCTCGGAACCCTGACCACGCCCTCGCTCCTCATCTTGTTCTTGCTGATGGTGCTCGCTGGCGCCGTTCAAGCCCGATTGGGACTTGCCCAGGCCTTGCAACGCTGGACCCAGAACGCGAGCCCGCGCGGATTTTTACTTCGCGTACTGACGCCCACGGCGTTGCTTTCGGCTGTCCTCAATAACACGGCCGTCGTCGCCTTGCTGATGGGCCCCATTCGCCAGTGGGCCTTGCGCAACCGGCAGACGCCTTCCACTTATTTGATGCCTTTGGCCTTTGCCGCTACGTTGGGCGGCATGCTTACCGTCATCGGTACCTCGACCAACTTGGTGCTCAACGGCTTGCTCGAAGAAAATGGCCTAAAGATTCTGCATACGAGCGACTACCTACTGCCCGGACTCTTGGTCGTGAGCGTGGGCATCCTGGCGATGGTGCTTTTAGCGGGAAAAACACTCCCAAAACACCCCGTCGACACCGCCGAAAAATCCCGTGAATACACCGTTGAAACGCGTGTGCTCGCCGAGAGCCCCTTCACAGGCAAGTCCGTCCAAGATGCTGGGCTGCGGCAAGTGCATGGTTTGTTTTTGGTTGAAATTGTCCGCGGCCAACGTCTCATCGCTCCCGTCAGCCCCACCGAAATTTTGGAAGGCGGCGACCGCCTCTTTTTTGCGGGCGCCTTAGAAGAAGTGCGCGAACTCACGCGCTCCAACTCGGGCCTCGCCCTGCCCCAAGAGGAATTGACCCAGGGAGCCGCCAACTCGGCCTTAATCGAAGTCATGATTCCACCAGGTAGCGACCTGGTCGGCGCTCAAGTGCGCAGCTCTCAGTTCCGCCAGCGCTACGACGCGGCCATTGTGGCTGTGCATCGACGCGGCGAGCGGATGCAAGGACGCATTGGCGACATGGTCTTGCAGGCCGGCGACTTGCTCCTGGTGATAGCCGGAGCCCGCCACGACGAACTCATGGCCGATTCCAAGCACCTCTACAGCTTGACCACCCAAGCTCCCGTGCAAGCCCTGACGGCCCTGAAAAAAGCCGTTTTGCTGGGGGGTACCATCAGCTTTGCGGCAGCCTATGCGATGGGGACCTTGGATTTTTTAACGATGCTACTCGGCCTAGCGGCAACATTGGCGGCCGTGGGCTGGCTCGGCTGGGGCGATTTCAAAAAATCCTTGGATTGGGAGCTGATCGTGGTTTTGATGTGTGCCCTGGGCTTCTCCAAAGCCTTGATGGATTCGGGCCTCATTCTCGAAGCTTTTGCCCATCTTCCTATGGCGTCCAGCTGGTCCGCGTTCACCTGGATCGGGTTGATTTTTGCCGCCACCACCTTGCTCACCAATTTGATGACCAACGTGGCCGCGGTGGCCTTGATGTTCCCGGTCGTGGCGGTGTGCATTTCTAGCCAGCCCGAACTCAGCCCCCTACAGGGTTTTCTCGCTTTGGCTTTTGGCGCCTCCAACGCCTTTTTAACGCCCTTCGGCTACCAAACCAACCTCATGGTCATGGGTCCTGGCGCCTACCAATCCCGCGACTATCTGCGCTTTGGCGCCTGGGTGACCGCGGTCTACTCGCTCGTTATTCTCACCTATTTGTACGTCCTCTAAACGATGAAATCCTCCGAACACGTCGTCCGCCAGGCCTACCAAATTGGGCCTTCTGACCGCGAAAAAGCCTTGGGGCAACGCGGGCAGGTCCTTTGGTTCACGGGGCTGAGTGGCAGCGGAAAAAGCACCTTAGCCAATGAAGTGGAGCAAGTCCTACACGCCGCGGGCCGACACACCTTCTTGCTCGATGGCGACAATTTGCGCCACGGCCTAAATGGCGACCTTGGCTTCAGCGAGGCGGACCGAACGGAAAACATTCGACGAGTTGCGGAAGTCGCCAAACTCATGGCCGACGCAGGACTGATCGTCTTGACCGCCTTTGTCAGCCCTTTCGCCGCTGACCGCGAAAAAGCACGCCGCATCGTCGGTCCCGATCGCTTTGTCGAGATCTACGTAGACTGCCCCCTAGAGGTCTGCGAATCCCGTGACGTCAAAGGCTTGTACGCAAAAGCGCGCCAAGGTCTAATCCCGGATTTCACCGGCATCTCCTCCCCTTTTGAAGCCCCCGTTCAGCCTGAGCTGCACGTGCGCACAGACCTTCACTCTTTGGCGGAATGCCGTCAAACCATCCTTGCATTTTTACACTCATGATTTACGACCATCTCGATGAATTGGAGGCCGAAGCGATGTACATCATTCGCGAGGTCTATGCGCAATTCGAAAATCCGGGCATCCTCTTTTCGGGAGGCAAAGACTCTATTGTGGTGAGCCATTTGGCCCGAAAAGCCTTTGCTCCCGCTAACCTCCCTTTTCCGCTCGTTCATGTCGATACCGGCCACAACTTCCCGGAGGCCATCGCCTTTCGCGATGCCTTTGTCGAGCAGATGAAGACGCGTTTGATCGTGGGCCTGGTGCAGGACTCCATCGACCGCGGCAGCGTGCAAGAGGAAACGGGCCTAGCTGCCAACCGGAACCGTTTGCAAACGACTACCCTCCTAGAAACCATTGAGACCCATAAGTTTGACTGTCTTATGGGAGGTGCCCGGCGCGACGAGGAAAAGGCCCGTGCCAAAGAGCGTTTCTTCAGCCACCGCGACGACTTTGGGCAGTGGGACCCCAAAAACCAACGCCCCGAACTCTGGAACCTCTTCAACGGCAAAAAGCGCCCAGGAGAGCACTTCCGTGTGTTTCCTATCTCCAACTGGACGGAGATGGATGTTTGGCACTACATCCGCCGCGAAAACATCGAACTCCCCGAACTCTACTTTGCCCGCCCTCGGCAGGTCATTTGGCGCAGCAATTCCTGGATTCCTGTGAGCGATTTTATCACCCTTCGCCCCACCGAAGTGCCCCAGGAAAAAATGGTCCGATTCCGCACCTTGGGTGATATCACGATTACTGGGGGACTTGAATCCCAGGCCACCGAATTGGACGATGTCATCCGCGAAATTGAAACCTCGCGCCAAACGGAACGCGGCAACCGCGAAGACGACAAGCGCAGCGAGAACGCCATGGAAGAACGTAAAAAAGAAGGCTATTTCTAAGCCCAGTACACAATTATGAACCTACTACGATTTACCACGGCTGGATCCGTCGATGACGGAAAATCTACCCTCATTGGCCGCTTGCTTTTTGACTCCAAAAGTGTCTTCATTGACCAAATGGAAGCCGTGGAGAAAACCTCCCAGCGCAAGGGCTTGGAACGCATCGATTTTAGCCTGTTGACGGACGGGTTGAAAGACGAACGCGAACAAGGCATCACCATCGACGTAGCCTACCGCTACTTCGCGACGCCCGCCCGCAAATTCATTATCGCCGACACCCCGGGCCATATCCAGTACACCCGCAATATGGTGACGGGGGCCTCTACGGCCGATGCGGCGCTGATTTTAGTGGACGCCCGCCATGGTGTCGTGGAGCAGACCCGCCGACACAGCTTTTTGGCCGGCCTATTGGGGATCCCCCATATCATGGTTTGCATCAACAAAATGGATTTGGTGGACTTTTCCGAGGAGGCCTACCAACGCATTGTTGATGCCTATGCCTCGGTCCAAGCGGCGGCAGGCCTTCAGCACGTGGCATTTATTCCCATTTCGGCCCTGTTGGGCGACAATGTTGTCGACCCAAGTCCCCACATGCCTTGGTATACCGGTCCGACCTTGCTTCGCCATCTGGAGACGCTCGAGGTAGCCCGTCCGGAAACAGACCGCGATTTTCGTTTTCCTGTCCAAACCGTCATTCGTCCGCATTCGGATGATTACCATGACTTCCGTGGGTACGCCGGGCGGGTAGCCTCCGGTCAAATACGTGTGGGGGATCTCGTCAAGGTTCAGCCTTCTGGCTTACAGAGTCAGGTGAATCAAATTCTCCTGGGCGACACCGCTTTAACCGAGGCAAAAACAGGCCAATCTGTGGCCATTACCCTCAAGGATGACGTCGATATTTCCCGGGGCGACACCCTGGTGGCAGGGACCGCGCCGCGCCTGGAATCAACCCCCCAAGCCACCCTATGCTGGTTGGACAACCAAGCGCAACGCCCTGGGGCCAAATACATCATTCGTCAAGGAAGTGCGGATGCCCGCGCTATGATTTCCCAAGTGGACGGCATTTTAGACATCCAAGCCTTGGAATTTCAAGCGCCTGAAGGCGTGCTTAGCACCAACAGCATTTCTCAGGTTCAATTAAAAATTACCAAGCCCTTGGTGATGGATGCCTACCGTCAAAACCGGATCACGGGTTCCTTTATTTTGGTCGATGAGACCTCCGGTGCCACGGTGGCTGCCGGAATGCTCGAATAAACCCTTATGGCCAAAGAGAACAAAACCCAGCCCACGGCCGTCCGTGTAGAGGATTTTATCTCCTCTATCGACCATGAAAAACGGCGAGCAGATGCACAAACTTTGCATCAAATGATGCAGCGCGTATCCGGGCATCCAGGTCGGATGTGGGGGGCTAGCATCGTCGGCTATGGGGATATGCGGTACCGCTATGCCACGGGCCGAGAAGGCGATTGGTTTTTACTCGGTTTTTCGCCCCGTAAAACCTCGCTTTCCCTCTACCTCTGTTTGGGCGGTTTGGAGCAGTTTAGCAGCTACTTAGACCGGTTGGGCAAACACAAAACGGGTGCTGGCTGTCTGTACATCAACACCTTGGCGGATGTGGATTTAGTCGTCCTTGAGGAGATGATGCACGCCACGAAAAAGCACGTTCAGGGGCTGGATGTTCGCTAGGCTTTCCGCCCACAACCTTGAGCTTTACGGATTTCTGCAAGTCCCTATCTTCCTCTACCTTAGGTCCAACCAATCCAACCTATGAGTAGCTATCCCAAGCAAGTCGAATTTCTGAAGCTAGTTCAACGCCGCATTCCAGCCCACCTCAATCCCGTGGATACCTTGGGCGAATTGCTTCAGATTGGAAGCGACTCCACCTACCGCAGATTGCGCGGGGAAACCGCTTTGAGTTTTGAGGAGGCACAGAAGATCTCGCAAACGTTTGGCGTATCCATGGACAGTGCGAGCATTGACAATTTGCATCGAGTAGACTTTGATGCGGGGACCCCCATTCTTTCGGCGCAAGACTACGCGGGATATGCCCATCGATTGGTGGACCGCATGCTGCAATTTCCTTTGGACAGCCAAGAGGTACACATGTACTATCTGGCACAGGACTTCCCCTTGTTCTACATCTACCGCTTTCCTGCAATGGCGCGGTTAAAATCCTACTATTGGGGCCGGAGCATTCTAGGTCTTCCGGAATTTTCCCAGATGCCTTATTCGGCCTTTCGGATTCCAGAGGAGCGCTTAAAAATGGGATCGGAGGTTGTTCGCGCCTATGCGGCGATGCCCTCCTCCGAGGTTTGGACCAATAGCAGTTACTTGTCCACCCTCAAGCAATTGCAGTACTGCTGGGAGACGGGCATTATCCAAGACGTCAACGATGCATTGGCCATTTTAAAAGAGATGGAGGAGTTATTGGACCTCATGCTCGTGCAATCCGAGGCAGGCCAGAAATGCAATCTCCTCACAGGCCAACCCACGGGGGGTCCCTTTCAATGGTACATCACCGACCTTTCCGTGGGGAACAATGCTGTGTATGTCGACACGCCTGGAGGCCGTCACAGCTTCTTAAGCTTCAACACCTTTAACTTCATTGAGACGACCCATCCGGGCTTCAACGCCCAGACGGATCTTTGGCTCAAGCAGCTCTTAAAAAAATCCACGTTGGTGACGGCGAGTTCGCACGCTATTCGGGATACCTATGTACACAAATTGCGGAGGCAAATTCACTCCATTCGGGACGTCATTGTGCACCAAGAAGACACCCTGCTTTAATCCAAGGGCGCACTATACTTATGGGCCAAGCCATGGAAGGCCACCGTCAACTGCTGCGTAATGGTTGAACCCCGGCGGTTGGTGATCCGACGGCCGTCCACCTCCACCACCGGCGTCAATTCGCCCATCGAACCCGTTCCAAACGCCTCATCGGCCGCATAGAGCTCGGTCAAGCTGAGGTTGCGCTCCACACAGGGAATGCCCAAACTCTGAGCCAGTTCTATGACCAAGGCACGGGTAATTCCGTGCAAGCAGGCATCCGCGTGGGGGGTGAGGAGCACCCCATCCTTCACCATGAAGATGTTGGTACCATTCATCTCCGCGATGAAGCCCAAATTGTCCAGCATCAAGGCGTCGTCCACCCCCGCATGGTTGGCCTGAATTTTCGCCAGGATATTGTTTATCAAGTTGTTGTGGTGAATTTTTGAATCCACATGCATGGGGCTGTTGCGTCGAATGGCTGAGGTCACAATGCGTACCCCTTTTTCATTGTCGTAGACGGGAGGTTTCCACTCCGCCAAGACGATGAGTGTACAGCCCGCTTGGTTCAAGCGTGGATCCATCCCCGAGGTGATCTTCTCGCCGCGCGTTAGGGTGAGCCGAATGTGTGTATCATGTGTCATCCCATTGGCTTTCAACGTGGCTTTAATGGCGTCAACAATGAAGTCTCTGCTGGGAATGTGGGAAAAGGCCATGGCCTGGGCAGAATCCATCAAGCGGTCCAAATGGCGGTCCAAGCAAAAAATGCCCTCTTGGTAAACACGCATGCCTT
>Ga0255769_10002132_pt1 | contig 21667 bp, 19 predicted proteins | sample 041ome_9_FD_179637 | JGI IMG/M metagenome (GOLD analysis project Ga0255769, IMG submission 179637) | Coastal salt marsh microbial communities from the Groves Creek Marsh, Skidaway Island, Georgia - 041413US metaG (version 2) | ecosystem: Environmental > Aquatic > Marine > Intertidal zone > Salt... | reverse complement strand
GCATTTGCCAAATCATATCTTGACACGTGCCCAGCGTCGTGAAGGCTTTGAAACTCAGAATGCAGACAAAATTTTTGAAAGCACCTTCACCTCACAACTCAAACAGCATTGATTCCCTGTTTTTGATTTAATTCCTTACATTGATTTCTAAATCCATTATTAAAAACATTTTATGTCACACCAAGCATTACTCCAATCCTTACACATTGAAAACAATCAAAAGGGCTGTTCTTCCGGACAACAATGGATGGGCAATGGAAAAACACTAAACGCTGAGAGTCCGGTAGACGGATCGTTTTTGGGAAGTGTAACCACTTGTACGGTGGAAGATTATGAAACAATAGTGACCCAGGCAGAAACTGCCTTTGAAACCTTTCGGTCGATTCCGGCACCCAAACGTGGCGAAATGGTTCGTCAATTGGGAGAAAAACTTCGTCTCCACAAAGAAAATTTGGGGCGATTGGTTTCACTAGAAATGGGAAAATCGCTACAGGAAGGATATGGTGAGGTTCAAGAAATGATCGATATCTGTGAATTTGCCGTGGGCTTGTCCCGTCAATTACATGGACTGACAATGCACTCCGAACGCCCCGCCCACAGGATGTATGAGCAATACCATCCTTTGGGCTTGGTGGGTGTGATTTCGGCCTTTAATTTTCCCGTTGCCGTTTGGAGCTGGAATGTCGCTTTGGCCTGGGTGTGTGGCAATGTATGCCTTTGGAAACCCAGTGAAAAAACACCCATGTGTAGCATCGCTTGTCAAAAATTAGTAGCAGAAGTCCTACAGGAAAACAACCTTCCCGAAGGGATTTCTTCTGTTCTTAATGGTGGTGCAGAAGTTGGAAAATGGTTGGCAGAAGATCGACGCATTGCACTGCTATCTGCTACGGGTTCTACCCGTATGGGGAAAGATGTCGCCCAACGCGTGGCTGCTCGATTGGGTAAAAGTTTGTTGGAATTGGGCGGTAACAATGCGATTATCATTACCCCGGATGCCAATCTGGATATTGCCCTCAGAGCCGCTGTGTTTGGTGCCGTGGGGACTTGCGGTCAGCGTTGTACCTCCACAAGAAGACTTATTGTCCATGCCGATTGTTTTGAAACCGTTAAAAATAAATTGATCAAAGCCTATCAACAAATTCGAATTGGAGATCCTTTGGACGCCAACAATCATTTGGGGCCTTTGATTGATGCGCAAGCCGTGGAACAATACAGCAAAGCACTTCAAGCCGTTGAAGAACAAGGGGGTGTATGGATTGTTGAAGGAGGTGTATTAAAAGGCTCTGATTACAAAAGCGGATGTTATGTTAAACCAGCGGTAGCAAGCCTGAGTAATGACGCTGCAATTGTCCAACAAGAGACGTTTGCGCCCATCCTTTATCTGATTCGCTATGAAGGCGGGGTAGAACAAGCCATTACAATTCAAAATGACGTAAAACAAGGGCTATCCTCTTCCATAATAACCAATAATTTGCAAGAGGCAGAAGCTTTCCTTTCGCACTCGGGCAGTGACTGTGGAATTGCCAATGTGAATATCGGCACTTCTGGAGCTGAAATTGGGGGTGCCTTTGGAGGAGAAAAAGAAACTGGTGGCGGCCGTGAAAGCGGATCCGATGCTTGGAAAGCCTATATGCGAAGACAAACCAATACAATCAATTATTCAGCCGATCTTCCCTTGGCGCAGGGCATACAATTTGACCTTTAGTACGTCATATTTTCTTTATCTTCGTCAAAAAAAGAATGGGAAATTCTCTTCCGCCGGTTGCTATTGCAATCCTTTTAGCGAATGTTATCGTTAGCTACAAAGGGTTTAATGACGAGATTTTTTTTAACCGCTTCCACTTTCAAGTGCGAAAAATCAAACAGGGCGAATACATTCGTCTTTTAAGCTCCGGCTTTTTGCATGTGGGGACTTCGCATCTCATTTTTAATATGATCACCTTTTATTTTTTTGCAGCTCCTGTGATCTACAGCATTGGGAACATTCCTTTTTTGGTGGTTTATTTTGGAAGTCTTTTGGCAGGGAATGCTTTTGCCAATTATTTTCATCGTGATGAACCCTTTTATACAGCGGTGGGAGCGAGTGGTGCAGTTACGGGTATTTTGTTCAGTTCCATTTTGTTATATCCTGCGCTGGAACTCTATATGTTTTTCATACCGATTCCCATTCCCGGCTATTTGTTTGCAGTGGGTTATTTAGCCTATACTTTGTATGGCATGAAAAAACAAAACGATACGATAGGCCATACGGCACATTTTGGAGGAGCTTTGGGGGGTATATTAATTACCTTGATTTTTGCCCCAGTTGCGATTTATGAATCACAACTCACTTTGGGCTTATTGACCGCTACTTGTGCTTTGGTGGGGTATATCCTTTTCCGCTCAAGAAAAAAATAAACTAGAGCCCGTTGAGTAATTCGTCTACTTTTTGATAGAGCGCTTGGCCTCTTAAGTCTCGAGCAATGATGGTTCCTTCGCTATCGAGTACAAAAGTAGCAGGAATGCTGGTAACCTGGTAGGTTTTAGCGATGGGCTCTTGCCAATGTTTTAGATTAGAGACTTGTTCCCAAATCAAACCATCATCTTCGATGGCTTTAACCCATTTGTCTTTTGTTTTATCAAGTGAAACTCCTAAAATCTTTAACCCTTGGTTTTGGTGTTTTCTGTAGAGTTGCACCAAATTGGGGTTTTCAAATCGACAAGGACCACACCAACTGGCCCAAAAATCAATGATGGTGATGGTTCCCAACTGATTGGCTAAAGAAATCATTTCGCCTTGGGGATTGGGAGCTTCAAAAATAGGTGCCAATTTGCCTATTTCTGCTTTGGGAGGGGCACTTAATGCTTCCTGAATATTTTTTCCAGAAACGGTATTCTTGATTCGGTCACTAAATTGGTCGAAGATGCTTTTTATTTCCTCCAGAGGTAGGGATTGTGATCCTAAAAAACGCTCTAAAATTAAAACCGAAATAAAAGAATCCGGTTTGGTTTTAATGAAATCAACTTCGTAATCTTTGATTTGATTTTGTACTTCTAAATATTGTTCTTGCAAGTCTTGAAACAGCAAAGAGTCGTTCAATATTTGTGCTTGTTGCATGTCTTTGGCAATTCCATTAATGGATTTGACATAGATTTTTGTGTCGTTTTTATATTGCATAAAATCATCATTGGAAAGGGTGCCTTTCACAATTGACTGTTGCAAGCTATCTTTAAAAATGTCAACAGAAATAGTTCCGCTTTCAGCAATAAAAGGGAGACTTCCTCCAATTTCTTCGATTTGCAAAAAGTTGATGTCAGGTATTTCTATCATGCCTTCAAATTGAAAAGCTCCAGCATTCACTTCGGCAGAATCAATCACTTGGGGTTGGTTGTTGGCATTGGCAATGATCCGATACACCTTTTTTCCATTGGCAAGGTCAACAGCTCCTTTGATCTTAAAAGTTCCAGGAGATTGGCAGGCAAATAGAAGCAGCCCAGCTAGGACTAGTTGAATATATGTTTTCATAGTAAAATTTTACGCGATAAAAGTAAGGAATAAAAAAGAATTGAGAAACTTATCCGTATTTTAGTCTTCCCAAATAAACAATAGCGAACGTATGGAAACAACAGCAAAATTAAACTCAAAATTGATGCTTTTACAGCGGCAATTGGAGGGAGAACTTTTGTGGGATTCACTACATAAAAAATTATATGCCACAGATGCCTCTGTCTATAAAATGGAACCTTTGGCAGTGGCTTTTCCAAAAAACGAAACCGACTTGAAAGCGCTAATCGTTTTTGCGCAAGAGTATCAATTGAGTTTAATTCCTCGAACCGCCGGAACCTCTTTGGCAGGGCAATGTGTTGGGACGGGCATCGTGGTGGATGTTTCCAAGTATTTTACCAAAATATTGGATTTGGATACAGAGAAAAAAACCGTGACCGTTCAGCCCGGTGTGAATCGCGATGCACTGAATATTTATCTGGCGGAAAAGGGATTGTTTTTCGGCCCTAACACGTCCACTTCTAAATATTGTATGTTGGGAGGAATGGTTGGGAACAATTCTTCAGGAACGACCTCCATTCGTTACGGTGTAACTCGAGACAAAGTGGTGCGTATGGAAACCTTGTTGAGTGATGGTTCTAAAGCCATTTTTGAAGAATGTGATCAAAACCTGCTGCAACAAAAACTGGAACAGGACAGTTTGGAAGCGTCCATTTACAAGATGTTTTTGGAGGAACTTTCCGATAAAAAAGTTCAATCTCATATCATAAACGATTTTCCGCATGCCAGCGTTCATCGCCGAAACACGGGCTATGCAGTGGATAAATTATTAGAACAGCAACCGTTTCAGCCAAAGGGCAGCGGACTTAATCTTTCAAAATTGTTAGCTGGAAGCGAGGGAACCTTAGCTTTTACAACTGCCATTACATTGGATTTAGAACCGCTGCCGCCCCAGCACAGTGTGATGTTGGTGTTGCATTTTGATAGCATCAAAAATGCAATGCAGGCGGTCGTCCCTGTCATGAAACACCATTTGTTCACCTGCGAGTTGATGGACAAAACCATTTTGGATTGTACGAAAGATCATCCCGGATATCAAAAAAACCGATTTTTTATTCAAGGCGACCCCAAAGCAATTTTGCTACTAGAGTTACGACATGCAGATACGGAGCAATTAAAAAAGGATCTAGAAGCCCTGAAACAAACCGCCGAAACCGATGGTTTCTGTTATGCTGCGGTTCCTTTGTGGGGAGAAGAAATTGAAATGGCCAACACACTACGTCATGCAGGCTTGGGTTTGTTGGGGAATATAGTGGGGGATCACAAAGCGGTGGCGTGTATTGAAGACACGGCCGTACCTTTGGAGCAATTGGCGGACTATATCGAAGCATTTCAAGCGTTGATGCAACAGTTTCAACAAGAAGTTGTGTTTTATGCCCATGCCGGTGCCGGAGAACTTCATTTGCGCCCGATTTTAAATTTAAAAACAAAAGAAGGAATTCAGGATTTTAGGGCGATTACCCTCGCCGTTGCAAAATTGGTCAAGAAGTACAAAGGCTCCTTGAGTGGGGAACACGGGGACGGAATTGTGCGCTCCGAGTTTATCCCGATCGTGGTGGGTGCTGAGAATTATGCCTTGTTTAGGCGAATTAAAAAAACTTTTGATCCCCAGGGGATCTTCAATCCTGGAAAAATTGTAGATCCATTTCCCATGGATGAAAATTTGCGTACTTCAACAGCAGTAAAAGCAGAAATCTCAACCTTGATGGATTTTTCAGCGGATCAAGGCTTGCTGCGTGCAGTAGAAAAATGCAATGGAGCCGGCCAATGTCGCTCGGTGCTCCCCTCGGGTACACTTTGTCCCAGCTATCGTGCCACTCGAGATGAAAAGCATAACACTCGAGGACGTGCCAATGTATTGCGCGAAGTTCTCCTATCCAATACGGCTGTCAATGCGTTTGATGATGCCGCGCTAAAAGAAGTCTTTGATTTGTGTTTAAGCTGTAAGGCCTGCGCTACGGAATGTCCCAGCAGTGTTGATATTGCAAGCTATAAAGCAGAATTTTTATATCAATATCAAAAGACTCATGGCAGCTCATTACGGAATAAATTATTTGCCTATAATGGAAAAATAAATGAAAAAGTATATCCGTTTCGTGGGGTGCAGAACCTGCTCTTACGGCAAAGTTTTTTCGGAAAGCTGTTCAAAAAAGCATTGGGAATTGCTCCAAAACGAGCTTTTCCAGTATTAGAAAAACCTTTACATAAATCAATAAAAATCAACGCTATAAATACAAATAATAAAAGTGTTTATTTATATTTAGACGAGTTTACAAACTATCAAGAAACGCACCTTGGAAAAACGGCTATTGCGCTACTTGAAGGTCTGGGATATCACGTAAATATATTGCCCCCAACAGAAAGTGGACGCACCTATATTTCGAAAGGTTTTTTGGAGCAAGCCAAAAAATGTGCCGACCGTAATGTCGCCTTATACGGCGATTTAATTTCAGAAAAGCATCCGCTCTTGGGGATAGAACCATCAGCCATCTATACTTTTTCTGACGAATACCCAAAATTGACTTCGGAGGTGGAAAAGGCTAAAAAACTAGCCGCAAATTGTTTTCCTATCGAAACTTTTCTAGCAGCAGCACTGAAAAAGGGAAATTTAAAAGCGGATCAATTTCATGAGGCAACAAAAACCATTAAAATCCATGCGCATTGTTATCAAAAAGCCTTGGGGAATCCTGCGGATACCTTTGCATTGTTGAATCTTCCCGTGAATTACAAAGTAAGTCTTTTGAATACGGGCTGTTGCGGGATGGCGGGCTCCTTTGGTTATGAAGCAGAACATTATGAGGTCAGTATGAAAGTGGGGGAGGAACGCCTTTTTCCCGCTGTTCGAAAAGCCGACGCAAATGACGTTATTGCAGCGAATGGAACCAGTTGTCGCCATCAAATCAAAGATGGTACGGGACGTAAAAGTCAACACCCCATTGAAATTTTATACGATGCATTAGTTAAAAAAAACCCTAGCTAAAAGGCAATCCAAAACTTTACCTTTATCTTTGAGGTTTTAATATAGAATATGTCTGGAAATATATACGGTACCCTGTTTCGACTCGCTACTTTTGGAGAATCTCATGGTGCTGCTATTGGGGGAGTGATTGATGGCTGTCCTGCAGGAATAAAATTAGATCTAGCGGCCATTCAACGCGATTTAGATCGTCGCAAACCGGGGCAATCGGCGATTGTAACCCAACGTAAAGAACCTGATGAAGTTGTTTTTTTCTCCGGCATTTTTGAGGGGCAAACCACAGGAACACCCATCGGTTTTGCGATTCATAACACCAATCAAAAATCAAAAGATTATTCGCATATCAAAGACAGCTATCGACCTTCACATGCCGATTATGTCTATGACCAAAAATACGGAATCCGCGATTATCGGGGAGGGGGGCGCAGTTCCGCCCGTGAAACTGCCAGTAGGGTAGTGGCCGGTGCCATCGCCAAACAGTTTTTAAATCCTGTATCTATACAAGCTTATGTATCAGGCGTGGGTGCAATTCAGTTAGACAAGCACCCCTCTGAAGTTGATTTTTCAACAATAGAAGATAATCCTGTACGTTGTCCAGATCTCAAAATGGCCGTTGCGATGGAGGAATATATCAAGCAAATTCGAAAGGAAGGGGATACCGTTGGAGGTGTAATCACCTGTGTTATAAAAAACGTTCCCGTTGGTTTGGGAGAACCTGCATTTGATAAATTACATGCAGAATTAGGAAAAGCCATGTTGTCCATCAATGCCGTGAAGGGTTTTGAATACGGCAGTGGGTTTGCCGGAACTCAAATGAAAGGGAGTCAGCACAATGATCTATTCAATTCGGACGGGACCACTCAAACCAATCGTTCCGGTGGAATTCAAGGAGGAATTTCAAATGGAATGGACATTTATTTTAGAGTGGCATTTAAACCCGTTGCGACCATTATGCAACAACAGTCTACCATCAATTCCAAAGGAGAGCCCGTAGAAATGCAGGGCAAAGGGCGTCACGACCCTTGTGTGGTGCCCCGTGCTGTTCCCATAGTGGAGGCTATGGCGGCTCTTGTTTTGGCAGATTTTTCGCTTTTAAACAGAACCATAAAATCCTAAATACTTATTCCCCATGAAAAAACTTGCACTACACTGGAAAATTTTAATCGGCATGCTCCTTGGGGTGCTCTTTGGGCTGTTACTTTCTCTAATGGATGGAGGTCCCGCTTTTATAGGGAACTATATCAAGCCCTTTGGAACCATTTTTATTAATTTACTAAAACTCATCGCTGTTCCACTGATTTTGGCATCACTGATTAAAGGGGTTTCCGATCTAAAGGATATTTCAAAGCTCTCTCAAATGGGGGGGCGTACCATCGTCACCTATTTACTGACCACCTTGACTGCCGTGAGTATTGGTTTGGTTTTGGTCAATATCATTCAACCCGGAAAGTCCATTAGTGTGGATACGCGGGAGGAGTTGGTGGCAGCCTATGCCTCCGAAACTCAGGCCAAGCAGGAGGCAGCCGCCCAGCAAAAAGAAGCGGGCCCTTTGCAAGCCTTGGTGGATATGGTTCCTTCTAATATTTTTGAAGCTGCCTCGAGCAATAGAAATATGTTGCAGGTCATATTTTTCGCTTTGTTTTTTGGCATCGGGATGATCTTATTGCCTCCTCGGAAAGTAAAACCCGTTAAAAAATTCTTCGACGCTTTTAATGAAATCATTCTTAAACTGATTGATTTAATCATGCTGATAGCCCCCTATGGTGTTTTTGCTCTTTTGGCGGCTTTGGTGGTAGAAGCTCCTAGTTTAGAGCTGTTTAAGGCACTCGCTTTGTATGCAATTACTTTATTGTTGGGATTAGCCATTATGATTGTGGTTTATGTTGTGATTGTTCGAGTGTTTACGAAAAAGAAGGCGTCCTTTTTTTTAAAAGGAATAGCACCCGCCCAATTGCTCGCCTTTTCAACCAGTTCCAGTGCAGCCACTCTCCCCGTTACGATGGAATGTGTGGAGGATAACTTAGGGGTGGACGAGGAAGTGGCCAGTTTTGTGCTTCCCATTGGAGCCACCATCAATATGGACGGGACCTCCGTATATCAGGGAGTAGCTGCCGTATTTATTGCACAAGCTTTTGGTTTAGATTTGAGTTTAAGTGCTCAATTGGGTATTGTTTTTACTGCGACCTTAGCCTCCATAGGAACTGCCGCTGTTCCCAGTGCTGGCATTGTTATGTTGGTCATCGTTTTGGCTCAAGCAGGGATCCCGGAAGCCGGTTTGGCGTTGATTTTTGCGATAGACCGACCTTTAGACATGTGCCGAACCATTGTAAATGTTACGGGAGATGCTGCTGTATCCATGATAGTAGGGAAGTCGATCGGAAAACTAAAAGATTGAGCTTTATTTCTTTTTTAACAAGTCACGGATTTCTGTAAGCAATACTTCTTCTTTGGAGGGAGCAGGGGGGGTAGCGGGAGCTTCTTTTTCATTAGCCGCTAAACGATCTTGCATTTTGTTGTACATCTTTACGACCATGAAAATGGCGAATGAGACAATTAAAAAAGTGATGATGGTGTTTATAAAAGCACCATAATTGACAGCTACTTCGGCAGCATCGCCTTGCGCTTCTTTAATGACAATTTTCAGCGCAGAAAAATCAACACCGCCCAACAACAAACCCACTGGAGGCATGATGATGTCGTTGACTAAGGATTTTACAATCACTCCAAAATAAGTGGCCATGATAAGACCTACAGCCATATCGATCACATTTCCACGGCTGATAAATTTTTTAAATTCTTTCATATAGATAAAAATTTGAGGTTAAATGAGTAGTTAAATTAGCATGTTTAAGTTAAAATTTCAACAAAGGATTTATTTCATTTTCATTTATTGGAGAAATTTATGTCGAATTTTTTCTTCCGGAATTGGACAAGTTTCCTTTTTTCCAAACAACCAATAACGCCCATGGGCAACTGAACGGTAGATGAAATTGGTTAAAGTCCGTGGGAGCAAAGAAAAAATGAGTAAGCTACGCACTCCACCTCGAAGACGCTTTAAGATCATAAATACTGCAGACGCTTCAACGGCAAAATTTTCTTGATCCCAAACAATAATTGAATCGTACGCTAAAAGTTCGGGACGATTTTGTAAGAATTTTCTAGCAATCTCGCTTTCTAAGGTTGAAAAACGCAATTGATCATTTCGATCCCATCGACAAAGTACCCGCACCCAAAAATTACAAAAGACACAATAGCCATCAAAAAAAATAATAAGCGGTTGCATGCTGTTTTTTGTTTAAATAAAAATAATAATCAACTGTAAGGGAGTATCCACTTTAATTTCTCTACGCTTATATATTTAAAAGGATCTGAAAACTATTTTTTCTCTGCCTCAACAAATTCGAGTAAGTCCAAATTAATTTGCGTGGTGAATTTCCCATAATTGACAATGGCTTTACGCTTCTCAATAGCATCAATACTTCCCACGGAACGTCCATCATGCATGCGCACACGATCCCCAATTTTCAGGGTGCGTTTTGGTGTAATTTCAGTTTTAGGCTCCTTTTTTTGTTTCTTTTTTTCTTTGCGAACAACAGCAATTTCTTTCTCAACCACTGTGTTTAGTTTGTCTTTTTGGGCGCGTTCTTTTTTTGCCTCAGTAGCCGTTTTGCGTTTGCGTTTTGCGTTTTCGGTTTCCACCAGTCTTAAAAGTTCGGCAATCAAAGGACGTTTTTTGTTGTTTAAGAAATAGTTTTCTGCCACCTCATTGAATTTGTTGCCCAAAGCAATCATACGTTGGTTGTAATCGAACAATTCTTGATAGCTGATGAGTTTACTTTTTAATTTGGCATTTAAGCTTTCCATATTTTCGGAAGCTTTGGCGGCTTGATCTTCTTTTTCTTTCAGTGAAGCTCCCGTTTTAGCCATTTTAGAACGTTCTTTTTGGAGTTTGGCAATGGTTTCATCAAAGCGGACTTTGCCGCGCTCTATTTTCTTTTTGGCCCGATTGATAAGACTGTAGGGCAATCCGTTTTTTTGAGCCACTTCAAAGGTAAATGAACTTCCCGCTTCTCCAGTAATCAGTTTAAAAACGGGTTCCAAGGTGCGGTTGTCAAATTGCATATTGGCATTTACCATGGCGGGTAATTCGTTGGCTAAAACCTTTAGGTTCGCGTAGTGGGTGGTGATTAGACCAAAGGCTTCTCGCTCATAAAAATCTTCAAGAATTACTTCAGCTAGGGCACCTCCTAATTCGGGATCGGAACCGGTTCCAAACTCATCAATCAGGAATAAGGTTTGGGCATTGCATTTTTTTAAAAAAACCTTCATGTTTTTCAACCGATAGGAGTAGGTACTTAGATGATTTTCAATTGATTGGTTATCTCCAATATCCGTTAAAATCCGATCAAAAATACAGCCAACACTGCGCTCGTGAACCGGAATCAGCATACCACTTTGCAGCATTAATTGCAACAGACCAACGGTTTTGAGTGTAATACTTTTTCCTCCTGCATTGGGTCCAGAAATCACAACTATTCGATGCTCCTTATCCAAGGTGATGTCTTGAGGAAAAGTGGTTTTTCCTTCCAACTGATGGGTTTTGAGCAAAAGGGGATGATAGGCATTTATATAATCAATTTCTTGCGTATCTAAAACAATACGAGGTAACTGCGCGTTGATGGACGCTGCGTAACGTGCACGGGCATAAACCGTATCTAAATACAATAAAAAGTCCTGTTGACTTTGTAACAATGGCAGAAAAGGTCGAAAAAAATCAGTGAGTTCGCTCAATATTTTTTTAATCTCCTGAGTTTCTTCATATTGAAGATTTTGTAATTCTCTTGTCAAGGCGTTGGTTGCTTCGGGCTCAATAAATACGATACTCCCCGTTTTTGAGCTGCCTAAAATGGCGCCTTTAACTTTTCGGCGGTACATGGCTTTTACTGCCAAAACACGTTTGTTATCCACCACCGACTCGCGTATGTCATCTAAATAATTCGAAGATTGGTAGGAGGAGAGTGCTTTATTAAAACTATTGCCGATTTTCCCACGAATTTGATGAATCTGTTTCCGAATTGAAAATAATGCGTCAGAGGCATGGTCTCGAATTTCACCAAATCGATCAATTACTTGATCTACTTCTTTTTTGATTTCCTTTTCTTGAACCAAATGTTCGGATGCACCAAAAAGGGTGGGGTAGTAGGTTTTGAATTTAAGTAGAAAAGTCAAAAGGGTGTTCACCGTCTCAGTGTTTGCAGCAAAGGTTTTAAAGGCAGCGGGTTCCAATACACTATTTTCAATTTTCAACAGCGACAAAAAAGACGTCACGGATTGAAAACCGTGATTGGGAATACGATTTTCATTGTCGAAGGAGGCGAGAAATTCAAAGACCGCTTGTAGTTCGGTTTGGATAAAAACAACTTCTATAGAAGGAAATAAATCAAAACAAGCTTCCTTGCCCATAGGGGTTATGGCATAGTCCGAAACTTGTCGGAGTACTTGATGGAATTCCAAATCTTCGAGTGTCTTTTTCGGGATTTTAAACATCTGTTTTGCCTATCTTAGTGCTGCAAAAGTAGTGAATTCATGACGGTACAAATACATCCGAGTTGGGAAAAACAGTTATACGCTGAATTTCAAAAACCGTATTTTAAAGAATTGGTGCAATTTGTCAAGACCGCCTATGCTACGCAACCATGCTACCCCCCGGGGAAACTGATTTTTAATGCATTTAATCTATCTCCCTTTGCAAATACTCGCGTTGTGATTTTGGGACAAGATCCATATCACGGTCCTGGTCAAGCGCACGGTTTATGCTTTTCTGTTCCGGAAGGCATCTCGCATCCTCCTTCGTTGGTCAATATCTTCAAAGAAATTGAAACGGATTTAAATCTCCCTTATCCCAAAAGCGGTAATTTGGAACGTTGGGCACAGCAAGGTGTTTTGTTGTTAAATGCCACGCTCACTGTTCAAGCGCATCAAGCCGGGAGCCATCAAAAAAAGGGCTGGGAAACCTTTACCGACAGCGTGATACAGTTACTTTCTGAAAATCGTGAGGGATTGGTGTTTATGTTGTGGGGGGGCTATGCCAAACAAAAAGCAACACTGATCGATTCCCAAAAGCATTGCATTCTGTCCAGTGGGCACCCCTCTCCACTGAGTGCCAATCGAGGATATTGGTTTGGTAACAATCACTTTAGCCAATGTAATGCCTATTTAAAGAATAGGGGAGTAGCTATTATTCGCTGGTAATACAATATATTTTTTATACCGATAATGCAACAATATCTGCCACTGACTACTTCAGTGCACCTGCAGGTTTCAAAGGGTTATAGAATTCATCTGAGATACAGGATTTTTGTTATCAATATGATAGAACGAACCCCTAATGTCGTTGCGTTTGAAACCAAATATTTACCTTTTAATAATGAACTTCTCAAGTCGATCCCGTTTTTTAGTTCAAATAAACATCGGAAGGAATTTTGTGGATTTAATTTCTCTTGCATTGTTAACTGATGGGAGTATTTCAAAAGTTTTATTGAATTTAGGTGTGCATTCTAACCAACGCATCTCCTTTTCTATGTCTAATACTGGGGAAGGAAGCCTCCAAAATAGAGGAAGTACGTGAAATTGATTTCCTCGCTGCAGGACAAGCTTAAAAAGCATGTACGCCTGCTAAAAAAAACAGTTCTGTTCTCAAGGTTGGAATGTGAATTTAAACGCTTCCCCCATAACCTCTAATTTTATGAGTTTAATCTACATGAGATTTTCACCTTTATTTGTCTGTTTTTTTCTTTTTGCAGGTGTTTTGAGCGCACAGGAGACCCTAGTAACCGATCATAAAGGCACAAAAAAATAGTTACTTCCAACACGGTGACCACCACAGCGACAGCACCTACTAGCCCGGTTGAGGGGGACGTTTGGTTTGATGCCACCAGTCGAAGCACTAAAATTTGGCAAGGAGATCCAGCCATCTGGAAAGACCTCACACCTATTGTTTCGCTATGGCAATCGAACACCGACGGAGGTCTATATGCGGTCGATGATATTTTTAGTTATAACGGAATCCTTTATAAAAATTTGACAGCAACAAACACCAATCTCAGCCCCGACAATGACCCAACCAATTGGGGGTATGCTATTGCCTCTGGTGCAGCCGATGAGCCTTGGTATACGGTTGGTACAACTACTGGACATACTTCCAATACCGGAGACATGTTCTTTATGGGGCAAGTGGCTATAGGCAACGCTAGTCCTGACCCAAATGCGATATTAGATTTAACAAATTCTGTCGATAAAGCTTTTTTATTGCCTTCTGAAACACTTCAATCAAACATTAGTTCCCCAACAGACGGAATGTTGGTGTATAGTTCAGATAATAATAATGCATACCTAAGAGCAGAAAGTGCGTGGAAACCTATTGCTCACAATTTGGTAACCAATGAACTTATTTTTGATGGCGAAGATGACACTGATGTTACCAACGACAATTTCTATTACGTTTCATTTGTAGTCAACGGTGATTGGAAGGTAGTTCGGTATGATAAAACTGATGTAAATATAGAATTACAGGCTACTTTGAGCAACAATTCTGGACAGCTTGCTCAGCCCATTGATTTATTGACCTGTACTGCTTTAACCTATAATTAGATGAAATTTGTTATAAAACATATCGAAAATCGTTCTCTTTTAAAAATTAGTAATATCGGCCATTTCAAAGTCTTTTTTTTATGGATTCTTCTACTATTTAGTTTTTTATCATCAATAGCACAAAATGTTACGCTGTCGGGCGCTATTATTACACAAAGTGGTGGATCACTATCGAGTAGGGGGACGCCTCAGGATATTATTGATGCTGGATATGGAACACTTACAGGGGCTAAAACCATTACGATGGGCAACTACCATTTGATAGTAAATGGGTTTTATGAGGATACCGGTTGGACGTATATATTTTCTTCGGGCAGAAGAATGATTGCAGGGTCTGCTTGTAATTGGGTTTCAGGAAAATCTACTAACGGTCAATATTATGATGGTGCAATTTTTAATATTTATTCAGTATCTGGCAGTAGTGATGTTAATATAAGTCAAACTGATGCCACATTGTGTTGGTATGGAGTGATTATTGACAATAAATCGTTTCAATCGCGATTACGAATGAATCCATTAAACGCAACATCAGAAGTTGTTTTAACCCTAAAAAACCCCTCTTATCTTACCAATAATGTTGGTGATATTGCTTTGTTTGAACTTAGTCATTACACTGCTTTTATTAGACACGGTGCCAACGTTGGACGCTTGGATAAGTTTTTGCACGTTTCTCCAATATCGAACAGCATCTACAATAATACCTACGCCCAGGATATTATTTATAATCTCTACCAACCTATTTCTGAGACAGGACAGAGTATTAATTTTTATAGTATTACTGGAACACGAGATTTAGTATTGAATAATCCTATTCTTGATACAGACAAATTACGGATTTATAGAAATGGAGAAGTAATTCGAATAAATGAAGATTTGGAGATAAGTGTGAGTAGCAATTCATCTCAATTAAACGGTATTGATATTCATGTATTTACACAAGATGGCAGTTATCAGTTTCCATTGAGCAGCGTTACAGATACAGATGGGGAGGTTACCGCACGACTTCTGGATATATGGAGAGGTAATGGTAATGGGGTTTCGGCATATAATATTCCAAGCACAATAGTAGATCGGCGTGCTGTAAAAATAGTATTTGCAAGGTATGACATTAATTACAAAACTACAGATTACAATGATGTGATCGGAAATGGCGTATTTCCAGTTACAGTTTTTAGAGCAGAAGACATAAATATTAGTGAATCTGACAAGACGGTGGTAGATTCCTATACGAAAATAGATAATCTCGATAATTTATACGATAGGGCTAAAAGTTGGAAAGTTGATGCTGCAAACATAGAGCATCCAACACTAGATTCGCTGCTCGTGTTGAACGATCAAAAAACGCTTCTTTTAGGCAATCATGATTTAGTAATAGATCGTAATGCTACGGCGGCTTTTTCTGTGGATAAAACAAATCGAATCATTACCATAAAAGCAGATACTTTAGTGATTGGGGATAAATTTACTTCGATTCAAACAACAGGCACTATAACTACGCAAAATGGTGCCACACTAGAGTTTGGTTATACAGATGATTCGGGTATTAATAAATTTGTTCACCTTGATTGGAATGAAAATACAACTCAAAATGTTAGTGTAGAAAATTTGAGTACAAATACAGCAATAGTGGGTTCAGTATCCGCAACAAATGTTTACAAAGGACATTTTTTAATGCCTAATCCAGCACCTTCTGCTGGAATTCAGGTTGAAATTGCTTCCATAGGGGGGTATACCTTATTTCAAAAATTATTTCCAGAGCCTGACATGAACTTTATTAGGACGAATATCACCTTAAACGCAAGTGAAGAAAAACAAATTGAGATGCTGTTTCTAGCTAAAAAAATTCTTCAAAAATCGGAAGGAATAAATGAAGCATTGACAGGAAATACTCCTAACATAGTCGATAACTCTACAGTTACTGCTACCAATGCAGCCGCAACCAACGAAAATCAAGAAGCGATCCTCCAACTGTTGCTGCGTGTTTTAAATAAAGTTTCGTCAAATAGAGAGGCCTTTAGGGAGTAATTTTATTTCGCAGAAAAAACGTGGTTTAAAGTAATCCTTTAAAGCATCATAAAAGTCAAATTGTTGGATGATTTATCCCCCAACACGCTTGACATGATGTCCCATTTCGGAGAGGATTTGTATGAGTTGCTCGCGATAATTCCCTTGAATAATTATTTCTCCATTCTTCACACTACCGCCCACACCGACACCTTGCTTTAGGGTTTTAGAAAGGCTTTTTAAAGCATCCGGCGAACCTTTAAACCCTTTGATGAGGGTGACCGTTTTTCCACCCCGCCCTTTGTTGCTGAAATGAGCTTCCAAATGTTGTGCCTCAAACTGCGGTTCACTTTCCGGAATGGGATCAGGATCGGGAGCCAGATTATCAAATTGTATTTGGGCAAGGGCATCCAAGCTATTCAGTTTCTTTGCCATAAAAAGGGTTTTAAACATCAAAAATACTTAATTTAGAGTTTTAGACCCAATGAAAAAAATCGTTTTTATTTTCTTTTTTAGTACTTCGCTTATGGCACAAGAAGCCCTCCCTTTTCGAGAAATCGGTAATGCTCCACAAGATTATACCGCCGGAAACCTAATCAGTCGAATGATAGAAGGTTTGGGGTTTCGTTATTATTGGGCTACGGAGGGTTTAGCCGTTGTAGATATGGCCTATCAACCTTCGCCAGATGCCCGAAGTCTGTATGAAACTTTGGAACATATTTATGGCCTCTGCAACGTCATCAGCAATATCGCCCTGGTGCGACCGAGTGTTCGCCCTCCCGAGGCGATACCCGCAGATTTTGAAAGTTTGCGAAAGGCAACTTTAGAGCATTTGCAAACCGCTCAAAAAATATTTTTATCGTTAGATGCCGAAGCGCTTTCCAAAATGGAAATTATTTTTGAAAGGGGAGGGGAGCAGCAGCATTTCCCTTTATGGAATTTATTAAATGGTCCACTTTCCGACGCACTCTATCATACGGGGCAAGTGGTTGTTTTTCGACGTTCGGCCGGCAATCCAATTGCTAACGGCGTGAATGTTTTTTTAGGAAAAAAGAATTAAATACTTTTTTCGGGCAAAACTACTCAATGATAACGGCAGTTCCATAGGCAAGTATTTCCGAGCAACCTTGCATCACCATGGAGGTGGTAAGGCGTACATTGACAATAGCATTTGCACCCATTTTCTCGGCATCTTCAATCATACGTTGAAGTGCTTGCTCACGTGACATTTCTTGTAATTTTGTGTATTCACTAATTTCGCCGCCAATGATGTTCTTTAGACCTGCGAAAACATCTTGGCCAATATTTCGTGCCCTTACCGTACTGCCTCGAGCAATGCCAAGAGTTTGAGTGATTGTCTTGTTTGAAATGGTGGGAGTGTTAACAATAATCATGGTTGGTGTAATTTAAATAAATGAATATCAATAGTAGGGAAGAGGCGCAACGCATTTTTATAATACACTTTTTGCAAAACGGAATCGGGCAGGGCAAGTCCGTACATTTTCCAATGCGCATGGCGTTTTCGATAATAATCAAAGTATTCGTCCTCCGTTTCCAAAACACGGAAGTAAGTATAGTACTCACTCACATTGTAACTGTCTTTGCCAAACAACAAACGATCTTGATAATCGATAAAAAATTGTCGTGCACGTTTAGGCTGTCTTCCTAGTTCAGCAAGAACAGCACCAATTTCGGTCATCACATTTGGATATTGATCCAGGTGTTTTCCCAGTCGATCCAAATCATTCCCCATCCAACCCAAATGCGCATTAATAAAGGTTGTGTTTGGATGTTTTTTGAAAATAGCATGTTGTTCTGCTAGGACCTCCTCAAAAGAAGGATTGGTTTTTGGATCGCGATACCGCCCTGGTTTTTGGCGAAGTTCTAACCAACGTTCATTGAATTTGTCTTTGGGTTGCCAAAAAGAAGCCGGTTCTCCGGTATGAATAAGTACTGGAATATTATTTTTTCCACAGGCTTCCCAAATAGGATCCAAACGTGCATCGTTTACAGCAATACGATGTCCATTACGGTCCTTACTGGAAAGTCCGAGTGATTTATAAACTTTTAACCCCATCACTCCAGCTTTTGCTGCGGAGTCGATCAGCGCAACTTGGGTGGTTGCAAAATCAGCTTGATCGATGGCTTCAAAATCAACATTTAGAAATAACCCGAACCGTTTTGGGGCATTTTCGCTAATGTTTTCCAACGATTTTCGTAGATACAAGCCTCTGTATCCACTTAAATTAATCATAAAGCCCATGTTCAAACTATCCATTTCCGCAACCAATTTGGAAAGGTCTTTAATGGGCATGTCAAATTGATGATTGTGAACATCTACAAAAGGAAATTTTGCTCTTTTGACGGGGTGTTCCGGCACTACCAAAGTAGACTTTGGGCTGTAGACTTCAATGTCCATCAGGTTCTTCTTTTTTTGAAGCACATCAATGCTGTAGTAGCATACACCAAAGATGATACTAATAAATAGAACAACTTTAAGGAGCAAGCGGAAGGTGAGCAAGCCCCAGCGCATTATTGTATCGGAATACTTACTTCCGTGGTATCCCAACGCATTCTTAGGCGTAGTCCTTCAGTGCCTTCTTCAAAATCTATAGTGAATTGTTCCAAAGCGTTCTCTAGTTCAGCTGTCGGACGATTGAGTTGCATCACAATTCCTTCCGAATCGGGAAGGGCGGCACCGGATCCAGATGCTTTGTCATGAACCACCACCAACCAATGATCGGCATAGGGATAACAATATAAACGATACTTTCCTGCGGGTAAATTTCGACCTCCAAAAACCAGATCGGTTTTGGACTCAATACGCGTTGCCATATTGGCACCCAAACGCCAATAAACCCCATAAGGAAGCAATGCACCCTCGGTAGCTTCGCCAAATATCAAGCGTTCTTTTTTATAGGGACGGGAATAATTGAGGGTGATGTCTTTTCCGGCTTCTTGATAATAGATGGTTTCATTGGGACTGGCTGGATTGATGAACAGCACGTAAGTAAAGTAGCCGATTATTGCAACCCCAACAACCAACAACATAAGTCCGATTAGTTTTAAAATTCTCATAAGATTTGATTTTTTATAATTTATACGTTTTCAATGAATTACGCCTATTAAAGCGATGCTGATCAAAGGTTAAACTTTAGAATAATAAACTAAATTACACATTATAAACGATGACGCAAGGATACAACTTGAAGAAATTTTTAAAGAATTTTAAAAAAATGTTGTTTTTCAGATCAGTTGATTTTTTGTCGTGTCTATTTTTAGTTTTAAACTATTGAAACCTTGTCTTACGCAGTTTAATTTTCTAAATAAATATTTTTTTTAAACATTAGTTTTATTCAAGTGCTTCAAAAACAATATTTTACATTATATAAATAAACTTATAATTTATATTATGTTCAATAAAATTTAATGAGACAGAACCCCTACTCATTACTCTTTCTTTTGCCTTAAATATCAAATTTATGATTCAAAGAATCCACAACCATATACAACTGATTGTTTTCTTCTCTGCAACTTTTGCAAATGGCGGCATCTAAAAATAAAATAACCAAATCGCTTTCTACTTTAGCATCCTCGCAATGGAGAAAATTAAAAGCTTTTTCCAAATAAGGATGAATCAGATCAAATATGGATTGCAAATGGGTGTGATTTTGCGTCCTCAGTTGATAGAGTAAATTCCATAGTTTTTTTTGCGGATTGGGAATATGTAAAGGAATGGCGATTAAATGTTTGAGTAACACTTTGGGATGCTCATATTTAAACACGGGTTGTAAATGCGTTTCGATTTCTGTCTTACAAAAATTCAATACTGCTGTGAGTATCCCCTCTTTATTTTGGTAATGTCGAAAAAGCAGCCCTTCTGAGACTCCCGCCACTTCTGAAATTTTTTTGGTTGAGGTTTCTTTGTAACCGTTTTTTGAAAACAGTTCTATAGCAGCTTTGAGGATATCGGTTTTCTTTGGGGTCATAGTGATTGCTTACTTGTAAAAATAAGTATTTTTTTTAAATATGGAAAAAGGTTTTTTGTCGAATATCATAAAAGTCTGTCGAAAACACCATTGATTTATTTAGTTGGATTTATTAATGTGGTAAAAATTGATTAAATTGAAGGAAATAAAATTCACAATGAAACCCCTTATATTTTCTCTTTTATTTTTTGGATTAATCCAATGTAATCCCCCCTCCTCTACGGCTCTTGAAACCCCTCTTGTAATCGCTTATTATTCTGGAAATGGAATAGACATAAAGCAATACGATCTAAAAGGTGTAGATCAACTGATTTACAGTTTTTTACATTTAAAAGGGAATCAACTTGCAATCGATAATCCCCAAGATTCATTGACTTTATTGCAACTTACTGCTTTAAAAAAAGCTTATCCTAAGCTTCAAGTGCTTGTTTCTTTGGGAGGCTGGGGGGGTTGCAAAACCTGTTCAGATGTGTTTTCAACCCAAGCCGCACGTAAGGAATTTGCCCTTTCCACTGCACAAATTTTAAAAAACTATCAAGCTGATGGCATTGATTTAGATTGGGAATACCCTGTTGTTCCGGGACCTCCGGGGCATCCCTATAAGGATGCCGATCAAGCGAATTTTACAGATTTAGTGGTTCAATTACGAAAAGAACTCCCAAAAAAGGCGGTATTAAGTTTTGCAGCGGGCGGTTATCCCGATTATTTGGAACGCGCCATCGATTGGAAAGCCGTCATGCCCTTGGTGGATCATGTCAATGTAATGAGTTACGATATGGTAGGAGGCTTTAGTACCACAACAGGACATCACACTCCCCTCTATGCTACTTCTCAACAAGAACGCTCCGCCGATCAAGCGATTCAATGGTTGTTAGAAAAGGGCGTTCCTGCCCATAAAATTGTCATTGGTGCTGCTTTTTATGGAAGAATTTTTCAGCAGGTTCCTCCAGAAAATCAAGGGCTATATCAAACGGGTACTTTTCTAAAAGGGGTGGATAAAAAAAACTTTGATGAAGTCACTCAAAATTTTACGTTCTATTGGGATCAGATTGCTCAAGCTCCTTATGCCTATGATGAAGAAAATCAGCTGTTCTTAACTTACGACAATGCAAAATCCATTGCCCTAAAAGTGGATTATGTTCGTACACATCATTTGAAAGGCATTATGTTTTGGGAATTAAGCAATGATTTACCCAAAAATGGTTTGCTTCACGGGCTGGTTCAAAAAGCAAAAGAATAGATTAAAAGAGTCGTAAGTCGAAAGTCGATTCGTAACTTACAACTTACAACTTACCACTTACGACTAGCGACTAACTTCTCGACACTCCCCCATCCAAGTCTATTCAAAGAGTCGTAAGTCTTAAGTAATAAGTCATAAGTCATAAGTCGATTTGTAACTTACCTCTTACGACTAATCGACTAACTTCTCGATACTCCCCTATTCAAGTCAATTAAATGAGTAGTAAGTCATAAGTAATAAGTCATAAGTCGATTCGTAACTTA
>Ga0255769_10002127_pt1 | contig 21681 bp, 20 predicted proteins | sample 041ome_9_FD_179637 | JGI IMG/M metagenome (GOLD analysis project Ga0255769, IMG submission 179637) | Coastal salt marsh microbial communities from the Groves Creek Marsh, Skidaway Island, Georgia - 041413US metaG (version 2) | ecosystem: Environmental > Aquatic > Marine > Intertidal zone > Salt... | reverse complement strand
AGGATAAAAATACTTAATCTAAATATAAAAGGATCTATTTCCATAATTTTATTTTATTAACGTTTTTTCAATTATCTCGTCCTCTAAATTTATATTAATTTTATCATTTTCTTTATCATATAAATTCGAAACAAAATTAAATACATTTTTAGAATACAAATTAGATGCTGAAGTTGGAAGTTTATTTAAAATATTACTTTCCCCCATTATTTTAACACCATTTTTATCCACGGTTTCATCAACTTTAGTGTGTGCTGTGTTTCCACCTTGAATGGCTGCTAAATCATAAATTATTGAACCTGATCTCATATTATCAATCATGTTTTCTTTAATAATTACTGGTGCTTTTTTTCCAGGAATTAAAGCTGTACAAATTACTATATCAATTTTCTTTAATGTTTCTGACAATAATTCTTCTTGCTTCTTTTTAAAATCATCTGATGCTTCTTTAGCATATCCCCCTTCTGTCTCAAGATTTTCAGCTCCTTCGACTGTTAAAAATTTTCCACCTAAACTTTCAACCTGCTCTTTAGATGCCATTCTAACATCTGTTGCAAATACAATTGCACCCATTCGTTTTGCAGTTGCAATTGCTTGTAGCCCTGCAACCCCTGCACCAACAACTAATACTTTTGCAGCTGGTATTGTTCCTGCTGCAGTCATCATCATTGGAATTGCTTTTTCAAAATGAGCAAATGACTCTACTACCGCTTTATAACCCGCAAGGTTTGCCTGTGAGGATAGTATATCCATAGATTGAGCTCTTGTTATTCTTGGAAGTAATTCAAGTGAAAAAATATTTATATTTTTTTTAACTAAATCATTTATCTTATCTTTATTGTCAAATGGGTTTAACACCCCAATAAATGTTTGATTTTCTTTTATTAATGAAGTTTTTTCATCATCAAATAAGCCTAACTGAACAATAATATTCGCATTAGATATGATTACTTTTTCATCATTTAAAATTGATACTCCTAATTCTTTATATTCTTCATCCTTAATTCCAAGATGACTTCCATAATTTTCAGGTAATGAAACTTCAAGACCAAGGGATATATATTTTTTTGCAATCTCTGGAGTAATTGCTATTCTTTTTTCAATTTTTTGATTTTCTAAAATAGAAGCAATTTTCATACATTGATCTTATAATAAGAATATTGCCATTAAAACTAAAACACCAATCACTGCGACTGTTCCCCACAACACAAATTTTGTAAAATTGTTCCAGGTATTTTTATGGCTTTCATTATCCATAAAATTATTTCTGTCTGGCTTTAAATTTTGGATTTGTTTTATTAATAACATAAACTCTACCTCTTCTTCTAACAAGTTTAGAGTTTAAGTCTCTTTTTTTTATCGATTTTAATGAGCTTTTAATTTTCATAATTTATGAGTGTTAATAAAGGAACTTATATAATCTTTCAATTGTAATCTTCCATATTTTTGAATTATTTTATTATTATATGAGTTTTTTTTTAATGCTGAGGCATATCTTTCACCTAATCTTGGTTTTAAGAATAAAATTTTGGTTTTAAACATCTTTGCAACTTCTAAAATGGAATATGATTTTTTATTGCTGACACTATAATATCTACATTTATTGGCTTTAAAAGCATCATAACACACTTCAACAGTATCATTAATATGAGTAAATCTTCTAGTTTGAGAGCCTGGTTTAACTACGCTGAGTGGTTTTTTATTTAAATATTGATCTTCAAATATTCCAATCACTGTGGCCATATCTCCTTTTTTAATTTGTCCTTGGCCATAGACATTATAAAAAAAAATAATCTCAAATTTAAAACCAAACCATTTCTTTAAGTTTTCTAACAATTCTAAATTTTTTGATTTTGTAAAAGCATAGGGTGAAAGATTTTTATCATTTCCATTGTTGCCTAATGATGCAGATGTAGCAGAATATATAAGCTTAATATTGTTATCTAGACAAAATTTAAAAACAGCTTTCGAACCGATTGAATTTGATTGGAAACATTCATCAAACTTTTGAAAACTTTGAAAAATTCTAGAAAACTCTGCAAAATGAAAAATTGAATTTATTTTATTTTTGTATTTTTTAAGTATCTTGTGGATGTTTGAAGTGTCTCCTTTTATATACTTTACTCTTCTATCCTTAAAATGATTTATTCTGGTACCTGTGGAATAATTATCTAAACTAATAATTTTATATTTCGTTTTAAATAATAATAATTTAATTAGATTTGAACCAACAAATCCTGCCCCACCTGTTACAATTAAGAGATTTTTCATTTTAGATATGCCTGGCAACGTCCTACTCTTCCGTGTCTTAAGACAAAGTACCATTGGCGCAGAAGGGCTTGACTTCCGAGTTCGGGATGGGATCGGGTATCACACCTACGCTATAATCACCAGGCAATCTGGTTATATAGTTTTTTTTTTTATAATCAATCTTTTTTACAAACAATAAGAACTTATAAAATTCAAAAAATTAGACGAATATGTTATATTATTTGATATTTTAAAAACAATACCACTCAAAAATAAAATAAAATCTAAATTTACCAAATATTCATTAACCAGTAAACTGGTATTAGAAATTATTATATCAATAAAGGAATTATTTTAAAATTAACAATTTTTTCGTATAATTAAAATCAAGTTAGATACAAAAAAAAACAATTTAACTTTAAGGATTTTAAAGTTATTAATTTTATTTGTTTTGCAAATGCTAATAAGATCTTTTTCAGTCAATAAATTTAAATTGCTTTCTTTAGATAAGTAATTTTCACCAAAAAATTTTAAGATACCTCTGTGAATTTTTTTAGGAAAAAGATGAATAAATGGAAGTCTTGTATGAAAATCTATAGGATAATTTCTGTTTGGAGTTGTAATAAATATTAAATTTTTAGAGACCCTATAACATTCATTAATAAATTTTGATTGATTTTTATTTGAACCTACATGTTCTAGTGTTGCAGATGAAAAAACAATATCAAACTTATTTTTTTTAAATCTCATTTTTCTTCCATCTCCACGGAAAAATGAGGTTAATGGATATTGATATTTTAATTTTTTTAGGCTTTGATTAGATAAACATGATATATTTTTTTTCCATTTAAACTTATTTATTATCATATTTTCATGAGGCTCTAATGATGGTGTGGTTCCAACATCTAATATTTTAGTTGACTTGTATAGTTTAAAATTTTTTTTTAAGATTTCAAATATTTCGTCTCTTTTTTTTTTTATAAAAAAAGAATATAGTGAGTTTAGATATAAAAAATTTCTTCCATAATTTACTTTTATTTTACTTTCGCTCACTTAAATAATTTCTTTTTCTAAATCATTTATTGAGATAAATTTGGTTGACAAATCTTTATTATTATTTTTAATTTCTTCAAAAAAATTCCATGCAAGAACTATAACATAATCGAATTTTTCACCTTTAATAGATTTTTTTGAACATATCTCCACATCAACATTTGGGATGTATTTTCCAATTTTTAAAGGATTATCTTCAATAGTTTTAAATTTTTTCTTTTCAATATTAAAGAAATTTAGCTTCGTAGTCGCTTTTGCAGGAGATCCATAAAAAATAATTTTTTTATTTTTAAAAGCTTCAAAATTTTTTGAAAAATTTTTTTTTAGATTTTCTATTTTCTTACCAAATTGAAGGTAAGTAGATATTTTTTTTAATCCAAAATCTTCCTCAAATTTTAATAAATCATTTACTGAATTATCTATTAAAATATTTTGATCTTGACTTACGTAAACTCTAATAGATCCTCCGTGAGTGTTGATTTTTTCAACCTTAAAAATCCTAAGTTTTAACTTATTTAGAAAATTGTTTAATGATGTTAATGACCAATAATTTGTATGCTCATGATATATATTGTCAAAAGATAAATCTTGAATTGTGTTCAGTAAATATTGAACCTCTATTACTATATTTCCATCAGGCTTAATCAGTTTTTTCATTGACTCTGCCATCGATTTTAAATCATCAGCATGAGCAAAAACATTTGAGGCTAATAATAAATCTGCACCATTTTTCATTGGATTAAGAGCTTTATCGTCCAAATATCCATGAAATGTATTTATTCCATTTTTATTAGCAAGGTCAGCTAGATTTTTTGCTGGTTCAATACCTTGTATATTCTTAAAACCTAAATCTAAAAAAGGTTTAAGACCAATACCATCATTACTTCCAACATCAATAATATAAGAGCTTTCATCTAGATTAAAATCTTTAATATAATTTTTAGCTGCTAACTCAAAGTGTTCTCTAAATGATTTTGTTGTTGATGATTGATATAAATAATTTGAGAACATTTCATCACTATCTATTGCAACTGAAAGTTGGCAGTTAAAACATTCTTCACATACATTAAGCTCCAACGGATACAATTTACTTTTATCATTAAGATTATTATTCAGATTATTTGCTAATGGTTGATAACCAAGAGACAATGCTCTTTTAAGCTTTCTTGAACCACAGCATCTACACTCAAATTTATATATTTTACTTAGCAGGTCTCGTTCACTTTCATCAACGAATTTATATGGAATTGTATGTGTTATACCATAATTGTCATGTTCTCTCTCTCCACGTACTAAATTTAAAAAAATTGTATCCTCCGTAAAAACCATTGTATGAGCAACGTTTGGTTGTGTAACAATCATATCTCCTGCATTAACCACATGAGTAACTTTCGTCGATTTATCATCTACAAGATCTTTGTAAATACTAATAAACTGGCCTTTAATTAATAAACATTTCTGCTCTTGGACTGGATGAAAATGATTAGCTCTCATAGTGCCTTTCTTAGACTCTATGTATCCAATCATATTAATTGGTTCTGGTAAATCATAGTTGCTTATTTTACCTCGTTCATCAATAAATTCTCTAACACCCTGAAATGTATACTCTAAATTCTTATCAAATTTTTCATAGGACCATTTAGTAATCATTTCTTCTATACAATTTTCTAAATCATGAACAAACTCAAATCCTGTATCAAGCAATTTTTTGTTTGATAAGGAATATCCTTTATTAGGTACTTCATCGGATGTAGATATAATCTCTGTTTTAGGATTAATTTTCTTACATAGATCCGCAACATCTTTAACTGTTACATTTTCTTTTGTTAAATTATAAATACCATCCTTAAAATCATTTTTTTCTTCCACAAATTTAAAACATCTTGCAACATCAATTAATGGCACTAAACTTTTAAGTTGAACGCCACCACCAAAAAGTTTTATTTTACCATTTTGTGATGCAATTTTTGAAAATAAATTTGGCATTATATTTATTCTCATTGTGTCAGTAGAAAACCCATAAACAGAGCCTAATCTAAAAATTGCGTATCTTTTTCCAGAATTTATAATTTGTTTTTCATTTTCCACTTTACTAGATGAATACACCAAAAAGGTACTTGTTTTTTCATTTTCATCTAAATTTTCTTTTTGACTCTTTAAGCCTTCAAAAACAACATGGGTTGATGGAAAAACAATCGTAGCCTTTTCATTCATGCAACTTAGTACATTAGCTGTCCCCTCTATAGCTACTCGTGATGTGAGCTCATCTTTTTCTTTGTCAGCATCTTTTTTTACATAAGCAACATCTGTAATACCAGCTAGATGATGAACTACCTCTGCATTTTCAATATATCTTTTTATAGACTCTAAATTTAAAATATCTGCTTGAATAAATTTAATTTTTCTTCTTTTTAATTCGTTAACTCTTTCAGAGACAAATCTGTTATCAATTGCGATTATTTCATACTTCCAGCTAAACCCAGAATATAATTTACAAAGTTCAGTGCCTATGTATCCAAGAGCACCAGTAATGACAATTTTTTTTTTCATTATCTTATTTTTCCTAATACGATCTCTCTTATTACAGAAAAAATATGATACCATCTTATTTTTTTTCCCTCTAATATTGATCTTCCATTATAATTTATAGGAACTTCATAATAATCAATTGATCGTGAAACTATCTTAGCAAGAATTTCTGCTTGCTGTTCAAATCCACTAGTTTTTAATTCTGAGGATTTGATTAAATTTCTTTTGAAACAAACGTAACAAGAATAAATATCTGTAAAGGTTGTATTATAAAATATGTTAAAAATCATAGTAATCACTTTATTTCCAATTTTATTATAAAAGCTATGAGATTTTGTATATTTATCATAACAAAACCTAGATCCAATAATAATATCAGCATTAAATTCTAGAAAAATGTTAATAAATTTTACCATATCAGTTGGATCGTATTCTAAATCTGCGTCTTGAAAGATTAAATAATCACCAGTAGAAATTTCAATACCTGTTTTAACAGCACCTCCTTTTCCTATATTTTTCTTAAGGGTAACTAAATGGTCATAAAGGTTTTTATTTTGCTCTAATATTATTTCAGTATCATCTGTAGAGGCATCATTAATTACAATAATCTCATATTTAACTCTTTCATCTTTTACAGCTTTAATTTTATTTAATACATTTAGAATTGTTTTCCCTTCGTTATAACTTGGTATTATAATAGAAAGTGTTTTCATTAATTTTTAATAATTGAAATTGAAATGACTAAAATATTTAAAGTTTTTGCTTCATTTATTATAACAGTGGTTTTATTTATATTTTTTTTAGAGTTATTTGCAAGGTATAAAAACCCATCATGGCATGAAAGTGATCCAAATCTTGGGTGGAAACTGAAAAGTAACTTTTCTCATAATTATCAAAATTATGACCAAAATGGAAACCTATACTATTCAAACTTTAAAACAAATGAAGATGGATTAAGAGTTTATGGTAATACAAATAGTGACTTAAAGATTCTAATTTTGGGTGACTCCTTTACGGCTGATCCTTATTCCAGTAATTCAAAAATGTGGTTTTCTGTCATGTCAGATGAAATAAGCCATTACACAAGTAAAGATGTTGTTGCGTACGCAGGAGGTGGAGGTGGTTATGGTACACTTCAAGAATATCTCTTATTAAAAGAAATTAATAAAAAATATAGTTACGATATTTTTATTTTACAATTTTGCAGTAATGATTTTGGCAATAATTTATTTGAGGAAGAAACAGCAGGAAACAATTTTAATCAATTTTTTAAAAGGCCCTATTTAACTAAAAAGGGAAATATAATTTTTTATGAAAGTTTTTTTGCTAATCTCTTTAGATCAAAATTAATTGGTGAATCTAAATTTTTTAATAAAATTTTATTTTTATACTCAAAAACTATAAAAGAAAAAAAACTTAATCAATTTTATAGAAATAAAAATTATAAGGATTCTTTAGAAATCACAAATTTGCTCCTAAAAAAAATAAGATCAATAGTAAATCTTGATAATGCTTATATGGTTAATTGTGATTATAATTTAAATGGTAGAAACAAGGATTGGAAATTAATTTCAAAAAAAAATGGATTTATACCACTTGAATTACCAAATTTAGACATCGAAAAGTCAATTAAAAATAATAAAAATATTTTTTATAGAGATTTGGGCCACTATAATGACTTAGGGAACTTGATATTTGGCAAATCTACATTTAAAGAATTAATAAAATATCATAATTTTAATTTTTAAATTCTTTAAAAAATTTATAACCTAAATAATTTTTAAAAATTTCGACTTCACTGTAAGGATGACAGTAAAATTTAGTCCAACAAAGATTTTCATTATTTATAGGCGAAAAACCAAACTTATCTCTCTTTTTTACTTTTACATCTGGTGCATTATGTTTTAGTAAAATCAAATAGTCTCTATAAGTTGCATCTTTGTAAATAAGTTTTGATTTATGCGTAATATGATTTTTATAATATTCATTAGGATCTTTAATTTTATCTAAATTATCAACTATAGAAATCTTGGTTATAATAATTAGAATTAAAATTTTAAAATATTTTACATTAACATATTCAATTTTTACTTTAGAGCTCAAAATTGCAATCATAAAAGAGGGGATAATAGGTAAAAACAAGTATTGACCCAATCTTGGATTTGGACCAAAAATTAACCATATACTTAGACTAAATAAAAAAAAGATCAGTGGAATTAATTTTGAAAATTTGAAATCTGTGATTTTATTATTAATTAATACTGGTCTTTTTAAAGTCATTATCACAAAAACAAAACCCATAACGTAGGATATAAAAAGTAAGAAAATCTCTCTAATGTAAATAGTATTTAGAGGTAGTCCAAAATAAGCTTGGGTAAATTGTCTAGATTGTATTTTCCAAGTTATACCCTCCAAAGGCTGGTAAAATAGTAATAAAATTATAAATGAAAAATAAAAAAATTTAAAAGACTGTGATTTTATATCTATTAGAAAATTAATAATTTTTTTTAAGAAAAATAAAAATAAAATTATTAGAAATAAAACAAAAATAATTGTTAATTGATAATTAAGAATAAATTTCAAAAAATTGTCAAAAATATAACTATTCCAAAGTTTTACACTTTGATTTAGATCTAAAACGCGATTAGTTTTCCAAGATAAATTTAAACAAGAAATTGTTATTGGAAAGTTTAAACAAGAGCTAATAATTACATTTCTTATGATCCAAAAAATTATAAATGATATTGAAATTAAATTATTTTTTATAATATCTATAATATTACTAAAAAAATACCTATGCTTTAAGAGAACTATTAAAACAAAGTATACAGAAACTAATGCTGCTGTTGGTTTTGTTGTAACTGTGTAACTTAAAAAAATTAAAAATAAAAAAATTTTTTCTTTAAATTCTTTATTGTAATGCTCTTTATGAAAAATAATTTGAGCGCCATAATAAAAAGTAAAAAAATAAAAAATTGAAAAAAATAAATCTACAAGAGAGATTGACAGTTCTGCATACCTATACCACAAAGGAAATGTTATTAATGCAGATAAAGAAAAAATAATATCTAAAACTTTTTTAGTTTTTAGTTTTTCTAATACAAAAATAAAAAATAATGAAAATAAAACTGTTGAAAAACCACTAACAAAGTTGAAGAAGTTTTTGTGCCAGAGTAATGCTGCTACATAACCATAGGAGGTTGTAAGGCCAAATCTTTCATGCAAATTTATGATACCAAAATTAATATGGTCATTTTGTAAAATTACTTGATATGGAATATGATATAAACCTGCATCATATCCAAAATCAAGAAAGGTGCATAATGGAGATAAAATAATAGAGTATAGTAATAATTTCTTTACATTTTTTATTATTAATTTTTTAAAAGAAAAAATTGAATATAAAAAAACTAAAATTAGTAGAGTTATAAAAAAAATACTATGTAATTTGACAAAAAAATTAAAAAGTAAAGAAATTATTGTTACAAAAAAAATACCAAAAAAAATTGTTTCAAAAAGACTCTGATTATCATAAAGATTTTTTTTAATTAAATGTTTTTGAAAAAAAATACCGAACGTTAAAAAAAATAAATATGCGCAAAAAATAAAGAATATACTAGCTATCATTATTAACGATTATTACTAATTAAATAAAAATACAAAAGAAAATAAAATAAGACTGTAATTCCAAAAATAATAATTGACTCAAAAATTTGATAGGCAAAGAATGGTGCAATATTTATAATTAATAATAAAATTTGAGATATTCTTAGTGAATATTTTTGCATTAAGTAATGATGAAGATGATTTCTATCTCCCGAAAACGGATTTTTCTTTTTTACCAATCTATGAAGGAAAACTCTAAACATATCAATACCTGGTATTGACATTATTAGAAATATCTCCTCTACAGATATTTTCATATTAAAATTATTTTGAAGAATAAAAATATAAGCAATTAAAAAAGATATAAAATAAGCACCAGAGTTACCTATAAATACTTTACTATTAAAATTTAAAAAACAAAAAGAAAATAAGGAAATTAAAAAAACTAAGCTCAATAAATTTAATTCTAGTTCTGTAAAAAATAAAATAAAAATAAAAATAAAATAAGGACCAAGTTGTAAATCCATCCCGTCAAACATGTTTGATGCATTAATAAATAATAGAAAACATAAGACAGTAAAAAAAATTGAAAAATTATGTAAAAAGATAGTATGATTTAAAGAACTGAAATAAATGTATTCAATTATTAATTCATTATTAAGAGTTAATAAATAATAAACTAAAATTATAAATATTGAAAACTTTAAACTTGCATTCAAATTTTTTTTATCATCATACAAGCCAACTAAGAAAATAAGAGTAGAAAATAAAAATAAATTATTAAAACTAGATTTTGTAAATAAAATTAGATCTTTATAATCTTCATAATAATTTTGAAAAAAAACTATAAAAATAAAATAAATTAAAAAATTAACATAAATAAAAATTCCTCCTATTAAAGGGGTTTTTTTCAAATGAGATTTTCTATATTGATCCGGATGATCAAAAATATTAAGAATATTGGATATTTTTTTATAATTATAAATAATTATAAAATTAAATATTAACAAAAATATTATAAGACTCATTTTCTTAAATTTATTTGAGATTTTTGTATTTCACCAAGAAAAAAACCTAATGATAAAAAATAACAAATTGATATCCAATTATTAAAAAAACTACCTGTTGGAATTATAGGCCAAAGATTAATGAAAAGACCAATTAAAAAACATTTATAATGTTCATTAAATCTACTATTTAACTTTCTAAAAAAAATTATTTGAAAAATTTGATAACTTAAAAATAAAAAAAATAAAAAGATAAAGCTAAAACCTATTATTCCGGTTTCAGCCAAAAGTTGTAAATATGTATTGTGTGGGTGTGTACTGCATGAGTATGTATCGTAATATTCTGGCTTCTTACATTCATATCTAAATTTTTTAATACCAATTCCAAATATAGGATTATCAAGAAAAATATTGAATGCAGATTTGAAGTGACCCTGGTGTCCTAGAGAAAACATATTTAAATTAAAGCTTGATTTGATAATATTTTTATTTTCAACTGATTTTTCTTTTGTCTCTGTAAGAATTTTTAGAGTATTATCAATTATTCTACCCCTTACATTAGGGTTAATAAATATGATTGAACTTATTAAAAATAATGAAAGTATAAGTTTTAATTTAATTTTGAAATTTAAATTTATTGATAAAAAATATGTCACAATAAATAAAAGTGACAAAGCTACAGCAGATCGTTCGCCTGAGATAAATGTTAATAAATAAAATAAAATTATTAAAATAATATATTTTGTTGATTGTTTATTTAAATACATCAAGCCTAAATATATAGGTAGTATTTTCACTATGTAACTACCCATAATACTCTCACTGCCAAACAAACCAGAAATTCTATAATCCATTGGTACTTTATATTTATTATAAATTGTTGAAAAGTTTTGCTTAATACTAATTTCGTTAAAATTAAAATTTAACAAATCAAAATTGAAGAAATGTAAAGCATATGCATGTAATGCTAACACTATTAGAGTATAAGTGGTAAATTTAAAAAAAATTTTTTTAAAATTTGAATCAATATTATAAATATAGCTAATCAATATAGTAAAAAGAATAAATCTTATATAAAATACAGATCTTAAAATAGAATAATTTTCTTCATTATTAAAAATAGCTTTTAAAAATAAATATAACCAAAAAATTATTAAAAAATTAATAATACAATGATTAAAAAAGAATTTAAAATTATTTTTAAAAAAAAAATATAAACAAACTATTGCACCAAAACTTACAATCAAATCTGGAAGAAAAGGTCCAGTTATTAAAGCTGCTGGAATAAAAGAAAAGATATAAGATAAATATTTAATTTGATTACTTGATAAAGGATGGGTAGGGTTTTTTATCATATTGCTGTTTATTAATTTTATATATAAATATCAAGTAATGTCTAAAAATAAAAATGTTTAATCAATTTATCTTAAATAAAAAAATTTTTAACTTACTAATTTTTTTTTTAATAGCATCTTGGATACATCAATGGATATCAATTGGTTCATTTCTAAGATTAGATTTTTTTAGTCTGAATTTTGATTTAAAGGCGTTTTTATCAAAAAGGAATTTTTCTTTAATTTTATTACCGTTAAATTTAGTTTTATTTTTTCTATTATATAAAAAAATAAACTCTATTTTGATTATATTTTTTATATTATCAATTTCCTATTTAATAGGATCAATAAATTATGAAAAAGATTTATACATTTCAGAAATTGAAAGAACACAAATTTTAGAGATATATTCATCACTTAATTTATTTAAAAAATCTATGATAGAAGAAATGGCAACTCCTATTGTTGGTATGCTCTTATCAATATTGATTTTATGTAACTTATATTCTACCGAACAAAGAAAAAATAAAGAAATAATTTTGATGGTAAATTTAATTATGTTGTTAATGATTGTTTTTTTAATTTTTTTTCAAAAAGGAAATTTGGGTACAAATCCAGTATATACTTTAAATTTATTTGGAAGTTCTACTACAATTACAAGTAATGGAATTTCAAGATCATTAATAATTTTATTTATATTTTTTTTTTCAAAATCAATGGTCAAAAAAAATAAAATAAATTACGCTTTAATTTTTATTTGTGCATTATTTAGTTATTTGGTAATTTCTAATGAGGGAAGATTAAATGTCATTTGTCTTATTTCAGCAATTATAGTGATTTTAATTATTTCAGATTTCAATTTTACAAAAAAAATTTTTGTTTTTTTTTTAATTTTTATTTTTCCACTGATTGCAACTGTAATAATAAAATTACAAGCGCCTCTAAATAGTGATGAAGATCCTTTTATAATCATTGAAGGTGATGAGAAACTCCTAAATGAAATTCATAAAAAATTTAAAATTAATAATAATGAGTTGAAAATTGAATTAAACGAAAAAGGTAATATAAAGATTTTTTCAAAAAACAAAGAAAAAAGAAATATTTTAATAGATGAGATTAGGGGTTTAATTCCAAAAAATTATAAAAACGATAAAAGAACAATAATTGAAAGTAATGAAAAGCTAATAATTATTCAAAAAGATGAAACAGATATTAAAGATAAAAAAGTTGAGGAAATGTTAACAGTGATAAAAAAAAATAGATTATTTAAATTTCAAGGTGAAATTCGAGGGCGCGATTTAGGGGATGAACCTATAAATTATAATTTTGGCAGCACAATTCATAATAATTGCCAAGAAATCTATAACACAAATTTTAACGAGACAATTGATAAGATAAATTTTCTAACAACTGGTCGAATAAAAAAATGGTTATGTGCTCTAAATCTTAACAACGATATTTTTGGTAACGGACCTGAATACGATAGAAAAATTTTAAATAACAATGCAAATCTTCATTTAGTTCAAGGACAAGATATTGCTAATGCTATATTATATGGATTTCTTTCAGGTGGTTTAATTGCTGTGGTTTGTTTATTAGTTATCGTTTATAAATATCTAAGCTTATGTTTTAAATTTTTAATTTTAAAAAAAAATTACTATTTAAAAGATAATTATCTTTTTCTTGGATCCCTGGTTACTTCAGGATACTTAATTGGAAGAGGATTTTTTGAAAATGGATTTGCAGCTTTCAGTATAGATTATTTAATAATTATTTCATGTCTTACTTTTATTTTTACTGAATTTAACAATTTAAAAAAAATTCATTAAATTCTTTTATTTTTTGGTTCCAAAATTTTTTTTTTAAACCAATTCTACCAAAATTAAATTTTTTTTTTAAATGTTTGTTAACAATATATAGTGTTTGATCAAAATTACTTGAATTAAAAGGTATTAAATTTTTTGAAGAAAAAAATTTATTTATTATTTTTTGTTTATTGTCGTAGAATATCTTCGTTCGTAAAGATAAGCATTCGAGAGTAAACATGGAAAATACGTTTTCAGGTGCTGAAAAAGTAAATTTTGCATTACTCAAAATTTCATTTAATTTCTTTTTTTTAATTATTCTTAAATTTTTTACATTTTTTTCATTTAAGTAATCTCCAACAATAATTACATTATATTTTTTGGATATTTCCTTCAACACTTCAATTATAACTTTATTATTTTTTGATAGATGATTTCTGTTGTAGTAAACTAAATCTATATCTTTTTTTTTGAATATTTTTTTATCTTTATAAAGTTGTTTGAAATAAAAAATCTGAAAATCAAAAATACATCGACTTATTTTTTCTTTTGGTACTATTTTTTTTAATAAACTTGTTGAAAATAAAATTTTTTTTTTTCTCTTAAATAAAAAAAATAATCCAATCTTGTATAAGATTGGAAAAAAATATTTTCTTACTATTTCAGATATATTTCTTGTATTTCCGCTATAAATAGAACCTGTGATTGGACCAAAACTTGTGCCTGGTGGTGAAAATATGAAAATCAAAATATTCCATAAAGGATTAAAATTTAAATAAATAATTTCCTTTTTTTCAAAATATTTTTTCCATAACCACAAAATTCCGAAAATTGGGTAAAAATATTTTTCAAATAAATTTAAATTAATTTTTTTTTTATCAGATAATTTTGATTTAATTTTATATCTATTTTGACTAAAAACATATTCATTATTAAATGTTTTTATAACTATTTTTTTTTTATATTTGGAAAGATATTCCACAAATAATCTTGCTAAAATTCCCTCACCTCTATAATTGTTGTAATCACAGCACCATATATAAGCATCAAAATTATTTTTCATATTTTTTAACTTTAATTTTATTTAATCTAAGAGTTAAAAATGCAAAAATTATAGTTAAGATATCTCTAATTATTCTTAAAGATCTTCTCCTTGTTTCATTTTTTAATCTCCAAATAAATTCTAAACCTATTTTGTCTAACCATGCAGGAATTTTCTTTTCATGACCAGATGCAATTGAAAGTCCACCACCAATACAAATTATTTTTCCAAAATTAAATTTTGATATGATCATTTCAGCAACTTGTTCTTGTTTTGGAGTTGGCAATGTTATTAAAACTAAACTACTTTCATCAATTTTTTCAATATTTTTTATCAACTCATCAGGTTCACCGAATGGCAGAGGAGTAAAAATTATTTTTAAATTTGAAAATTTATTAGAAAGAAAAATTTTATCCATATCATATAAATTTCCGATAACATGTAATGATTTAAATTTTTCTTTTAATTCAATTTTTTCTAGGAATTTACTACCAGCTAATTTGTTAATTTTTGTGCTGAAAAATTTACAAAATATTCCGTCTGACCAGTAAGTAAAGTTTTTTTCATTTTTTATATTACCTGAAATTATATTTGAAGTCATAGCTAAATTAAATGCTGAAAAGATATATGCTTCTTGATCATTAATAATTTTATTTATAATCCTCATTTCATCAATGACTTCTATTGATACCTTTTTGTTTCGACTAATAATTTCATTAAATATGTAGATGGAATATAATGGTATAGAAATTAATGTTCTCTTCCATAATCTAGGATTATGAATAATTCTCACAAACCACTCTAATCCAATAGTTCTTATAATTTTAAAGGGTCTTGAAAAATGACCCGCATAATAATCAAAAACTGCTCCAATATTTAATACGTAACTTACATCGATTTTATTTTTATTTAAATAAGACCATTTTTCTTGTTTTGGTGCCGTCATACCTATAAATAAAAAATCTGGTTTGAATTCATTAATCATTGAAATTATTTTTTTATTTTCTTCTTCTGAAAATTCATCAACAAATGGAGGAGAGTAAGTTTTAATTGAACAATTTTTATTTTCGTTAGAAAGTCTATTTTTAATTTTTATTAAATTTTGATTTGTACTACCTAGAAAAAAAAATTTTAAAGGTTTATTTGAGGATATTATATTTTCAAACAAATCATAACCTGTAATCCTATTAATTCTAATCATTTTTTTTAATGTTAAATAAGAACTTATACCAACACCATCTATCAAATTTAGGTATGCACTTGATAACGCTTCTTGAAATATTTTATCTTTTTTTGAAACTACAAATGAATGAGGATTCATACAATTTATGATTTTAACATTCTTATTTTTTTCATCAAAAATTTTATCAATTAAAATTTTGATACTTAAGTTTGATAATTTGTAATCAAAGAATTTTACAAATTTCATTTTATTAAATAATTTCTTTTAAAAATTATCTTATAGTAATTTTTTTTATTAAAAAAAATATTAATGTAAAATTTAATAATTTCTTTAATTCCAGATTTAATAGAAAATTTAAAATTATCTTTTATTGAAAAAAAAGAAGGATTAGAGGATATGCCACCTAATAAATGTACTGTTGAAATAATATTAATTTTTTTAATTCCATATTTTTTTTTATTTTTATCCATCCATATTCCATCAGATAAAATTTTAAAATTTTCATCATAATAAATTGGCTTTGTAGTTGGTGGTCTGATAAAAGATGGATGAGAATAAAAATAACTATTATAAAAAATTTTATCTTTTATTAAAAACGATTGCTTCTTATAACTTAGCAATGTTTTAAAATTTAGACATTTTTTTTTATACACAAAAATATTTTTTTTAATAATTTTTGTTATATTTTTTGAATATAAATAATCACCACTATTTAGAAATAATAAAAAATAATTTTTTGTATAATTTAATCCAATGTTCATAGCATTATAAATAGATTTATCTTTTTTGAAAATAAATTTATTATATTTTTTTTTGTATCTCAAAATTTTATTATCAAAATCTTTTGAAACTATTAAATGAAGATCTGGTTTTAAAATTTGCGAATTAACTGATTTAATTGTTTTAATTAAATTTTTTATATCTCCAGCATGAACAGTAACAATAGCTAGCTTGGGTCTCATATTATGAGTCTAATTTTTTGAATTCTTTATATGTTTTTAAAATTCCATCCTGCAGTTTCACTGATGGTTTCCAACCAAGTTTTTTCATTATTTGATTTGATAAGTACTTCCTCATAGTTCCATTAGGTTTGGATTTATCAAACTCAATTTTTCCTTTATACCCAATAATTTTAGAAATAATTTTAGCTAATTTTTTGATAGTATATTCTTGTCCTGATCCAATATTTATATGATTACTTTTAAGAGATAAATATTTTTTATATTTTAATTTTGATAATTTCATTATATGAACAACAGCATCAGCTAAATCTTCTGAATATAAAAATTCTCTTCTAGCTTCACCATTTCCCCAAACTTTGACTGATTTTTGATTGCTGACTTTAGCCTTGTGAAATCTTTTGATTAAAGCAGGAATTACATGACTATTCAATCCATGATAATTATCACCTGGACCATATAAATTTGTTGGCATTAAACACCTAAAATCTGTAACATTTTTATATTGCTTGTTATAACTATCACACATTATTAAACCTGAAATCTTTGCAATTGCATATGCAATATTTGTGCTCTCTAGCTCTCCATTTAAGAGGTAATCCTCTTTAATTGGTTGTTTTGCATATTTAGGATATATGCAACTTGATCCAAGGAAAATTACCTTTTTAACTTTATTTTCGTAACTACTGTGTATTAAATTATTTTGTATCATGAGATTTTCATAAATAAAACTTGCTGGGAACTTGCTATTAGCATAAATACCTCCAACTTTTGCAGCTGCAATTATAACAATTTCGGGCTTATATTTTTTAAAAAAATTATTTACTTCAGTTTGCTTTTTTAAATCTAATTGCTTTCTTGTTTTTAAGATAATTTTATTAAACCCCTTTTTTTTTAATAAATTGACTATTGCTGATCCAACTAAACCTCTATGGCCTGCAACAAATATCTTAATATTTTTTTGCATCCAAATTCTTTAAACGAAATTCTTTATAAGCCTCATCTACATCCGTATGAACCATTTCTTTGACAAGATTATCTAAAGAATATTTTGGTTTCCATTTTAAAACTCTTCGTGCTTTTGATGAGTCACCCCAAAGATTTTCTACATCTAAAGGTCTAAAATAATTTTTACTCACAAAAATAATTTTGTCACCCTCTTTAATTTTACAAAATTTTGATATTTTTTTTTTAATTTTTCTAACTTTTCCAATTTCATGTATACCTTTTCCTTTCCAAGATATATCAAAGCCAAGTTGCCTTGCAGTTTTTTCAGCAAATTTTCTTACACTACATTGAAAATCAGTTGAAATTACAAAATCATCAGGTTTTTTATGTTGTAAGATTTTCCATTGCATTTCCGCATAATCTTTAGCATGACCCCAATCTCTTAATGAGTCTAAGTTTCCTAAAAGAAGTTTACTTTCAAGTCCAAAATAAATTTTTGCTAATGTGGATGTAATTTTTTTAGTCACAAATGTTCTCCCTCTCCTAGGGGACTCATGATTGAACAATATGCCGTTAGAAGCAAAAATATCATAAGCTTCTCTATAATTTTTAGTTATCCAATAAGCATACAACTTTGAAGTTGCATATGGTGATAAAGGATTAAATTTGCTTTTTTCACTTTGTTTTTTTTCACTTATTAAACCATAAAGCTCTGATGTTGAAGCTTGATAAAATTTTATTTTTTTTTTTTTTTTTAAAAATTTTATATTTTTTATTTTTTTTTATTGTATTTTTATAAATTTTTTTTTTTTTTTTTTTTTTTAAAGATTTAATAATTTCGAGTATCCTTAATGGACCTAATGCATTTACATTAGAAGTATATTCTGGAATATTAAAGCTTGTACCAACATGAGATTGAGCTGCTAAATTATAGATTTCATCAGGTAATATATTTTCAATAATTTTACTTAAATTTGACGCATCAGATAAATCTCCATAATGTAAGAAAAAATTTCTATTTCTGATATTTGGACTTTGATAAATATGATCAACCCTTGCTGTATTAAAAGATGAGCTTTTTCTAATAATACCGTGAACGATATATTTTTTTTTAATTAAAAACTCAGATAGATACGATCCATCTTGTCCTGTAACTCCAGTAATTAAGGCAATTTTTTTTTTCATCTAATTTTTTTTCCAATTTTCTAGTTTTTTTTCAAATTGATCTAGTTTTGTTGATAGTTCATTTATTGAATTTTCTCTATCTTTTTTAATTTGATTAAGTCTCATTTTACCTTTGACTATAAATTCTTCTCTCACATCTTTATTCATCATTTTTTCTATTTGGTCTGCTAAATCACTACTTGAGTTAGAGTCTGCATATAATGCGGCATCTAGTGTTTGTTCCTTAAGGTGATTAGAGTAAATTACAGGTATTTCATTATCCCATGCATCTAAAGGAGGTATATTTGTTGGTCCAAAATAAGACGGCATGACAAGGGCAATTGCCTTTTTATATACTATTTTTATCTCTTCATTAGATAAAAAATTGAATATTTCTACTTGATCACCAATTTCTAATTTAGCAATTTTTTTTTTTATATTTTTTAAATTACCCTTATCTTTTCCACAAAAAACAAAATTTACATTAACATCTCTTTCTTTTAAAATTTTAATTGCTTCAAGTATTCGAATGTGATTTTTATGCTCCCAAAACTGAGCTGGATAAAAAAAATATTTTTTTGGAAGTGATATTTTTTTTTCATCAATTGAATTTTCCAATGAAGTGATCAAAGGTGAAGGTCCATTTGGAATTGAAACAATCCTATTTTTATCTTTTGAAAACTGAATTGAAATCATACTTTTTAATTGTTCAGACTCAGTAATTACTATTGTGGCTGGGCCTATACAACGATAGAGTATTAGTTCTCTTAAATGATATATATTATATGCCTTTACTTCACTAAATTCAGGAAAATCTCTATGACACAAATCATAAACAGTTAAAGCATAATTTAATTTTTGTAAGTAAAAAGGCTTTGGAGATGGAGTAACAAAAAAAACAAAATCAATATTTTTTTTTATCAGATTTTTTTCAAAAAAAGTGTGTAATCTTAATTTACTTTGCAAGAAAGATCCCAACAAACTATAATTAAAAAAAGCAAAAATTTTATCTAGAAAATTTTCTCTGACATTTATGAATTTTAACCCGAGATTTTTTAGTATTTTTGAATTTTCATTATGATAGTTAAATATTAATATTTCATGATTTGAATTTCGAACTGCTTTTTTTAAACTTAATAAAAGATCTACAGACATTGCAAAACCTCCACCGGCAGTTATCTTATTTTCAATTATTGCTGCAATCTTCATTTAATTTTTTTAAATACTATTAAACCAAACCAATCATTTTTCAATAGAGTCTTAAATTTCATCCATTTAAATATATTTATTAATTTAAAATTGGAATTAAATAATTTTTTTATATTTAAAATTGAATGTATCTTAAGTTTGTGGGTTTCTTGAAATTCATCAACTATGCAATTTTTTTTTTTAATTATCATTTTAAATTTAATATTAAGTAAATTTTTATCTTGAATTAATTCTGGTTCAGTTTCTCTTATTATTCGTAAATTTTTTTGATTTACAATTTTAATTTTTTTTTGAGGCTTATCTGAAACTACTCCATCATAATTTATAAAATCAAAAACTATAATTCCATTTTTTTTTAAATTTTTAGAGGAATTTTTTGAAAATATTTCTAAATCTTTTTTTGTAGGTAAAAAATTAATCACATGAAACAAAAGAATTATTACATCAAACTTTTTTTTTGAAACAAACTTTGTTAGATCTTTGGTTAAAAATTTAATTTTATTATATTTATCTTTTTTTTTTGCTAAATTTATCATTTTTTTGCTACGATCAACCGCAACAATATTATGACCTTTTTTTTGAAGTATAAATGCGTGGCTTCCAGATCCGCAACCTAACTCTAAAATATTGAGTTTTTTACCTGCAAATTTATTAATTATTTTCTCTATATATTCTGATTCTTTACTATAATTTTTGTCTTTATATAAGGCATCATAATAATCTGCATATTTTGAAAAGATCTCATTCATTTTACTAATTTATTTAACCATCCAGAAATATATTTTACATCCTCTTCTTTTAAGTCTGTGCCTGATGGTAAATAAAATGAATTATATGCTACTTTATTAGCTTTTGGACAATTTATTTTTTTTTCGGTCTTTAAATAAAAATCCTGTAAATTATAAGGAATAAACATTTCTCTTGTTTCAATTCCTTTTTGATAAAGTTGTTTTAATAATTTTTTTCTTTTTAATGAATTTAGGGTTGGGATTTTTATACAATACATCCAATAAACATTTTTAAAATTTTTTTTAGTTATTGGAAGATGTATCAATTTATTTTTTGATAAATATTTTTCATAAAGTTTTGCTAATTTTATTTTTTTATCAATTATTACTTCAATCTTTTGCATTTGCGCACAACCCAAGGCAGCTTGTAAATTTGTCATTCTATAATTGTATCCGATGCCTGTATGCATAAATTTATTTCCTTTTCCAAAAGCTAGCTCTTTTAAATTTTTAGCCCTTGATGCATTTTTTTTTGAATTAAAGGTTATCATACCACCTTCACCTGTTGTAATTATCTTATTTGCATAAAAACTAAAACACCCTGCATCACCAATTGATCCAACCATTTTATTTTTATACAACGCACCATGTGCCTCAGCACAATCTTCTATAATTTTTAAATTATATTTTTTTGAAATTTTTAATATTTTATTCATTTCGGCAGGGTGACCAAATAAATGAACCGCTAAAATAGCTCTTGTTTTTTTGGTAATCTTATCTTCAATAAGATCTACATCTAAATTATATGTATCATCTTCAATATCTATGGGTACAGGTATTGCGCCAATATAAAGTATAGCAAAT
>Ga0255769_10002123_pt1 | contig 21689 bp, 21 predicted proteins | sample 041ome_9_FD_179637 | JGI IMG/M metagenome (GOLD analysis project Ga0255769, IMG submission 179637) | Coastal salt marsh microbial communities from the Groves Creek Marsh, Skidaway Island, Georgia - 041413US metaG (version 2) | ecosystem: Environmental > Aquatic > Marine > Intertidal zone > Salt... | reverse complement strand
ATTTACTAATTCTGGTTTTAGTATTTTTGCTAAATCTATTGATAAAGGTTCAATTGTTAGGGGGATTCCTGGTCCAGGTTGTGGGTCTAGATCTGTAGCAGATAAAATGAATAGTTGGGCACAAGGAGAAGGTGCTCCAGGAATGGGCTACATTATTTTTAATGATGATGAAGCAAAAGGGCCTGTTGCTAATGCTATTGGTAGCGATAAATCTCTAACCTTGAAAAAGTTATTTAATCTAAATAATGGAGATGCATTATTTTTTTCTTGTGCTAAAGAAAATGAGGCGGCAAATTTGGCAGGTAAAGCTAGAGTCAAAATTGCTACAGATAGAGATTTAATAGAAAAAAATACATTTAAGTTTTGTTGGGTCGTTGATTATCCAATGTTCGAGAAAGATGATAAGACTGGCAATATAGAATTTTCTCATAATCCATTTTCTATGCCACAAGGTGGAATGGATGCCCTTGAAAACAAAGACCCACTTGACATCTTGGCTTATCAATATGATTTGGTTTGTAACGGTATAGAGCTCTCTTCTGGCGCTATTAGAAACCATGTGCCAGAGATAATGTATAAGGCTTTTCAAATTGCAGGTCATAAACCTGAAGTGGTAGATAACAAGTTTCCTGGTTTAATAAATGCCTTTAAATTTGGTGCGCCACCCCATGGAGGAATTGCTCCAGGTATTGATAGAATTGTAATGTTATTAGCCGATGAACCAAATATTAGGGAGGTTATCCTGTTTCCTATGACTGGTAAGGCAGAAGATTTAATGATGAATGCTCCTAATGAGGTTAACCCGAACCAAATTAAGGAGTTAGGTATAACGTTAGATAAAAAAAGAAATAATTAATCTAAGTTTTTGTCAAATTAACCCTATGCATCGAAATTATAAAAGATAAAAATAAGATAACAGCTCCAGTTTGATGAAGAACTCCTAGATGTAAAGGTACCATATTTATTAACGTTATAATACCTAACAAAAATTGTGAACACACGATTAAAGCTGTGAATACGGCAAACCTTTTAATTATATTATCGTCTGTTTTAGAATAAATATTGATAGCGTAAATTAAAGTAAAAATTGCAGTTAACAAAGCAAGGTGTCTGTGATGAAATTGAGCAGATGCGGGGTTTTCAAATGGGTCTAAAAATTTATAATCTCCATAAGTCTCAGGAATAAGACTACCACCCATCATAGGGTACTCATTATACATCAATCCAGCATCCATTCCAGCAACAAATGCTCCTGCTGCTATAGTTGTTGAGATTAAGAAAAAAACAAAGAGACCGAAGTCTAATCTGATTTTAGAAACCCCTACTTTTATTTCTAGGTACACCCAAACTAAAAAAAATAGTATTAATAGCGCGTTGGACAAGTGAACGGCTAAACGGTATTGTGAAACAGTGGGATCATTAACCAATCCTGATTTCACCATCCACCACCCTATTATAGACTGAAGACCTCCCAGAAACAGAATTATAAAAAATTTGGGGATAATAGCCTTTGGTATTTTTTTTAAAACTACAAAAAAAACTAGAGGAATAAAAAACACAATTCCTATTAATCTACCCCATAACCTATGAAAATATTCCCAAAAGAATATCTGTTTAAATTCTTCCAAATTCATACCATTATTGATTTTTATATATTCTGGAGAGCTTGTATAAAGGTTAAAAACCCTACTCCATTCATATTCAGATAGGGGTGGAAGAAATCCCCAAATTGGCCTCCACTCCACCATGGATAACCCAGAACCAGTCAATCTTGTTATGCCACCAATCACAATCATTAACAAAACCATTATAATAACGGTTAAGAGCCATGTTGAGACACATCTATCTATTTTGTAAATATTAATTGTCATGTTTTAATAATAAAGATTTATTATTTAAGTGACATAAAATCAAAAATTTTCAATATTTTAAATTTTTTTTTTTTTTAATCTTGAAACTTTCAGATGTTCCCATTATTTAAGCTCCATCAATAATGTATTTATTGTTTAAATTTAACTTTTAAAATAGGGAGAAAAGGCATGAAGTTTAGGCCACTTCACGACAGAGTTGTAGTCGAGCGTCTTGAAGCTGAAGAAAAAACAGCTAGTGGAATCATAATACCAGATTCAGCACAAGAAAAACCAATGCAAGGCAAAATTATTGCAGCAGGATCCGGTGCACGTGATGAAACAGGTAAGGTTCAACCCTTAGATGTAAAAGAGGGTGATATTGTGCTTTTTGGAAAATGGTCCGGCACAGAAGTAAAGCTTGATGGAAAAGATCTATTGATCATGAAAGAAAGCGATATCATGGGAATAATGGGTTAATTAAACCCTTGGTTAAATAATAATTACTTTATAATTGAAAGGAAATAAAAATGGCTGCTAAAGAAGTCAAATTTGGTGCTAATGCAAGAGCACAAATGTTAGAAGGTGTAGATATACTTGCTGAGGCTGTAAAAGTTACACTTGGGCCAAAAGGAAGAAATGTAGTTATAGATAAATCTTTCGGTGCTCCAAGAATTACAAAAGATGGTGTAACAGTAGCAAAAGAAATCGAACTAAAAGATAAGTTCCAAAATATGGGAGCTCAAATGGTAAGAGAAGTTGCGTCTAAAGCCAATGACGTTGCAGGTGATGGAACAACTACAGCTACTGTTCTAGCTCAAGCTATTGTTAAGGAAGGTTCAAAAGCCGTTGCTGCTGGTCTAAATCCTATGGATTTAAAAAGAGGTATTGATCTAGCTATAGAAGCTGTTGTAGCAGATCTTGAAAGTAGAACTAGTAAGATTTCTACTAATGAAGAGGTAGCTCAAGTTGGAACATTATCAGCTAATGGCGAATCTGACATTGGTGATATGATTGCTAAAGCAATGGATAAAGTAGGTAATGAAGGTGTAATTACTGTTGAAGAAGCAAAAACTCTTGCAACAGAATTAGATGTCGTAGAAGGAATGCAGTTTGATAGAGGCTATCTCTCTCCTTATTTCATTACAGATGCAGATAAAATGAAAGTTGTAATGGATGATCCTTACATCCTTTTATTTGAAAAGAAATTAGCTAACTTACAAGAAATGCTACCAATTTTAGAAAAAGTTGTACAATCCGGTAAGCCTCTTTTAATTATTGCTGAAGATGTGGAAGGCGAAGCTCTTGCTACTTTAGTTGTAAATAAACTAAGAGGTGGTTTAAAGATTGCCGCTGTAAAAGCTCCTGGTTTTGGTGATAGAAGAAAAGCTATGCTTGAAGATATTGCTATCTTAACAAAAGGTGACCTTATTTCTGAGGACCTTGGTATAAAATTAGATAACGTTACTCTTGAAATGTTAGGTACTGCTAAAAGAGTTGAGGTTACTAAAGAAGAAACAACTATCATTGACGGGGCTGGTTCTAAAGATGACATTGGCGCTAGATGCAATCAAATTAGAGCTCAAATTGAAGAAACAACCTCTGATTACGATAAAGAAAAACTTCAAGAAAGATTAGCCAAATTAGCTGGTGGTGTTGCGGTTATCAAGGTTGGAGGAGCTACTGAAATTGAAGTTAAGGAGCGTAAAGATCGTGTTGACGATGCAATGCATGCAACTAGAGCAGCTGTTGAAGAAGGTATTGTACCTGGTGGTGGAGTTGTTTTTGTTAAGGCCATCCCAGCTTTAGATAAGGTGAAAGTCGAAAATTCAGACCAAAAAATGGGTGTTGATATTGTTAGAAGAGCTTTAAAAGCTCCAGCCAAGCAAATTGCTGACAATGCCGGCCAAGATGGTGCTGTTATCGTTGGAAAGCTTCTTGAGTCAACAGATGCTAACTTTGGTTTTAATGCTCAAACTAATGAGTTTACAGATCTTGTTAAAGCCGGTGTTATTGACCCAACAAAGGTCGTTAGGTCAGCTTTACAAAACGCTGCGTCTGTAGCCGGACTTCTAATAACAACAGAAGCTATGGTTGCTGATAAACCAGAACCTGCATCTGGTGGCGGTGCTGGTGGCGGCATGCCTGATATGGGCGGCATGGGCGGCATGGGCGGCATGGGCGGTATGCCAGGCATGATGTAGTAGCCAAAAAAATATAAATATAAACACCTCTTTGTTACGACAAGAGGTGTTTTTTTTTGTTCAAATTGTATTATAACAAGTTGATTACTGATTATAATTAATATAGCTATTACTTAAAAAATAGATGTTGAGAAATGAATAATTTCGATTTAAAAAAAATTGCAGAAAAATCAAATTCATGGCCATTCGTAGAGGCCAGAAATCTTAGAGACCGATTAGTAAAGTTTGATAAAGATAGTCAAAAAGTTGTTTTGTTTGAAACAGGTTATGGTCCTTCAGGGTTACCTCATATAGGAACATTTGGTGAAGTAGCTAGAACAAGTATAGTAAGGCATGCATTTGAAGTTTTGACAGGTAGAAAAACTAAGTTAATTTGTTTTTCCGATGATATGGATGGATTTAGGAAAGTACCAGAAAACGTTCCCCAACAGGCATTACTAGAAAAATATATTGATCAACCTCTTACTAGTGTCCCCGACCCATATGAAAAGTTTGATAGTTTTGGTGCTCATAATAATTCTAGACTAAAAAGTTTTCTTGATAAGTATGGTTTTGATTATGAATTTGTTTCAGCTACAGATTGTTACAAGAGTGGTAAATTTGATAATGCGCTAAAAACTATTTTGTTGAATTATGATAAAATTATTAACATTATCTTACCTACTTTGGGTGAAGACCGAAAAAAAACATATAGTCCCTTTTTACCAGTTTGCCCAAGTTCCGGTAAAGTTCTTCAAGTAAACATTTCATCAATTGATACGGAAAAGAATACAATCAGTTACATTGATGAAGACACAAAGGAGTTAGTAACAGTTTCAATTCTTGGGGGATCCTGTAAGTTACAGTGGAAGTGCGACTGGGCTATGCGTTGGTTTTCCCTAGGTGTAGATTATGAAATGGCAGGAAAAGATTTGTCCGAAAGCGTCATATTATCTAGTAAAATTCTTAGGGTTTTAGGTGCTGTACCTCCAACTGGGTTTTCATATGAATTGTTTTTAGATGAAAACGGTGAAAAAATTTCAAAATCTAAAGGTAATGGATTATCTATAGAAGAATGGCTACGTTACGGTTCTTCAGAGTCACTTGCTCTATTTATGTATAGTAATCCTAAAAGAGCAAAAAGACTTTTTTTTGATGTAATTCCTAAAACAACTGATGAGTACTTTTCTTATCTAAAAAAATATGATGAACAGAGTGAAGAGCAAAAAATAGATAACCCAGTTTGGCATTTGCATAAGGGTAATCCCAAAAAAAATGAATTGCCAGTTACATATACTTTGTTATTAAATTTGGCATCAGTTTGTCATGCGAATGACTCAGAAACTATATGGGGATATGTATCAACTTACTCACCTGGTGTTAAAAGGTCTCCAGAGCTAGATTTGTTAATTAAATTAGCAGTAAATTATTATAAAGAAAAAATTGAGCCATTTAAGAGTTATAGGTTACCAGACGAAATAGAGAAGAAGGGTATAAAAGAATTAATTAAATCTTTATCAGTTTTAAATGAAGAAAACACATCTGATGAAATACAATCTCTTGTTTTTTCTATAGGAAAAAAATTAGAATATGAAAATTTACGCGATTGGTTTAAAGGTTTGTACCAGACTGTTTTAGGTCAATCAGAAGGACCTAGAATGGGAAGTTTTATAAAACTTTATGGGATTAAATCTACTATACAATTGTTAGAAAATGTTCTTGAAGGTAAATTGGTTAAATAGAAGATTATTGATGATTTGGAGCTTTATTACATTTTTAATTAGAAAATTAGATCCAGAATTTGCTCATCAACTTACTTTAAAAGCTCTAAAATTTGGCATTCATCCAAGGTTAAGTTTTTTAAAAATACCTACCAAAATTAATAATTTAATATTTAGTAACGTACTGGGTATAGCTGCTGGATTTGATAAAAATGCGCAGGTAATTGACAAAATTCATTCTTTAAATTTTGGTTTCACAGAGGTTGGAACAATTACGCCTTTAGGGCAATATGGAAACCCAAAACCAAGAGTATTTAGATTAGAAAAAGATCAAGCAATAATAAACCGTAATGGGTTTAACAACTTAGGTATGGATGAAGCTAAAAAAAAACTTGAACAGTATAGAAAAATACATCCCGTAGGTAGTGATTTTGTTCTAGGTATTAATATTGGTCCTAATAAAGATAGCCATGATAGGTTTAAGGATTATGAAATTCTATCTCAAAATTTATCTCAATTTGGGGATTATATAGCTATTAATATTTCTTCTCCCAACACTCCCAATTTAAGAGATTTTCATGAAAGTGACCTTTTAGGAAAAGTTATAAAGGCTGTAAAAAAAGGAATAGCTAATTCAAAGCTTAACAGTTCGGGGATTCCTATATTCCTAAAAATTGCACCTGATATTTCTTTTGATAATCTAGAAACAATTATTAACAAGGCAGTTAAATTAAAAATAACAGGCCTCATAATTTCTAACACTACTATAGATAGAAGCAAAAACCTAAAATCTAAAAACTCCAAAGAAATTGGTGGACTATCTGGTGTTCCACTTTTTAATAAATCTACATCTCTTTTATCTATGAGTAATAAAATAATAAAAAATAATAGTTATAAACTTTACTTAATAGCAGCAGGTGGTGTTTGTGATGCCAAAACAGCCTATGTGAAAATATTATGTGGTGCAAATTTGGTGCAGCTATATTCATCTATGACTTTTGAAGGCCCCTTAATTGGAGAGAAGATAATAAAAGGGCTATTAGGGTTAATGAAAAGAGATAACTTAGAAAAAATCGATGACATACGAGGAATAGCAGACAATCCAGAAGATGCCATGCAAATGGCGCTAAATGGAATGAATTTTAAAAAAAATAATAAAAAATAGTTTACAAAAGCATTTTGCTTGACCTTTATGAAACCATATTTTATAAATCGTCATTCTAATTAAGGGGTTATTGATGTCTAGAGTATGTGAAATTTCTGGTAAAAATGTTATGAGTGGTAATAATGTTAGCCATGCAAAAAATAAAACAAAAAGAAAATTTTTACCAAATCTCCAGAGTGTTAAATTTTTTAGTAAAACTCTAGATAAATTCATTAATATGAAGGTAAGTGTTCATGCACTTAAGTCAGTCGAAAAAAATGGTGGTCTAGATGACTATCTTAAAAAAACGAGTAATAGGGTTCTAGCACCAGAGGCATTAGCCGTAAAAAAGTCTATTTTAAAAACTTCCAAAAACACTGCACAAGATAGCTAGATCATTCCTCATTAAACAAATCAGCTAGTTGTTCTGTAAGAGCTCCACCAAGTTGTTCAGCGTCAGTTAAAGTGACAGCTTTGTTATAATATCTAGTAACATCATGTCCAATTCCAATAGCAACCAACTCGACTGGTGATTTGTTTTCAATAAAGGAAATAACTTCTTTTAAGTGAAGTTCTAGATAATTTCCACTATTTGAAGATAAGGTTGTATCATCTACAGGTGCACCATCACTTATTACCATAAGAATCTTTCTATCTTCTAATCTTCCTAATAACCTATCATGAGCCCAAATTAAGGCTTCTCCATCAATATTTTCTTTAAGAATTCCCTCACGGAGCATTAAACCAAGAGAATTTTTTGCCCTTCTCCAGGGTGCATCAGCTGGCTTATATATTATATGTCTTAAATCATTTAGTCGACCAGGGTAAGTAGGTTTTCCATCATTGATCCATTGTTCTCTTGATTGCCCTCCTTTCCAAGCTTTTGTAGTAAATCCTAATATTTCAACTTTTACGCCACATCTTTCTAAAGTTCTTGCCATTATATCTGCACAAATGGCTGCAATCGTTATTGGTCGTCCTCTCATAGAACCAGAATTATCTATAAGCAATGTAACTATTGTATCTCTAAACTTCATATCTTTTTCCTGTTTATAAGAAAGTGGAAAAAGTGGCTGAGTAATTATTCTAGATAATTTAGAAGCATCTAGCATTCCTTCTTCAAGATCAAAATTCCAAGATCTATTTTGTTTAGCTTGTAATTTTCTTTGGAGTTTATTAGCTAATCTTGCTATTGCCCCTTGAAGAACTTCTAGTTGTTTGTCAAGTGTTGCTCTCAGTCTAGTTAACTCATCCTCTTCACAGAGTTCAGTGGCATTCACTATTTCATCATATTTTGTAGAAAAAACTTTATAATTTTGCTCTAAGTTATTTTTTCCTTGGTTATAACCTGGAAGGGGATTAGAAGGAATTTCTCCTTCGCTATCACCATCTTGATCTTCAGCATCACCATCTTGAACATCTCCTTCAATTTGACCCTCATCTTCTTGTGAGTCGCTGCCACCATCTAACCCAGCTTCTTGATCATCATCACCTTCATTTTGAGAAGAGTTATCGTTGTCGTCACTTTCTTCAGAGTTTGTGTCTTCACTATCTTCTTCATTGTCACCATTATTGTTAGAATCTGTTTCCCCAATTTCGGCCTTAAGAGCCGTCAATAACTCTTTGGTTTTTGCTGCAAACTTTTCTTGGTTAGCAATATTTTCTTGAAGTTGGTTAAGTAAATTACCAATTTTACTATTAATCCATGGTCGCCATTTTTCTAAAGAAATAGAAGTATTTGATGGTGCATCAGATTTTGTAATTTTCTCTCTTATTACAAGATGTAATGCTTTAACAAGAGCCTCTTTGTCATCCCCTCCTGGAATAGGCAAAATAGTTTCCTTATATTGTTCAACTATCAAACTTTGCAGGTTATTTTTAATACCAGAAAAATGCTTGGCTCCAACTGCTTCTATGCGCGCATCTTCAGCTAATTTAAATATCTGAGAGGATAAGTCAGAAGAGGGTAGGAGTTTGCTGAATAATGCAGGATCATGATATTTTAATTTTAAAGCAATTTTATCTGCTTCTCCTCGTAATTTAGTTAGTTGTTTATTATCTAAATCTTTAAGAATTTGTGGTAGACGTATTTCTTTTGTGGATAAATAACTGGTGTTCCCAGAAAACTTGATTTCTCTTTCATTTTCTAAATTACCAGATACAGCTTTAAGAGTAGAGGCGGTTGCATTTTGAAATTGTGTATTATCTAATTTTTTTGTCATTAAATGTCAGTTTTTTTCTCTATATCAATTAAGTCTCTTCCAAAACATCTTTGATAATACTCCGAAACTATTGGCCTTTCCATCTCATCACATTTATTAAAAAAAGTGAGTTTAAAAGCTAAATCAATATCTTCTATAATATTTGTATTTTCTGCCCATGTTATGACTGTTCTTGGAGACATAACAGTAGACAGATCTCCTGATATAAAGCCGTTTCTTGTTAATTCTGCTATTGAAACCATAGATTTAATAATTTCTCTTTTGTCTTTAGTATTAAAGTTAGGAACCTTAGAAATTATAATTTTTTCTTCTGCATCTGAAGACAAGTAGTTAAGAGTTGAAACTATTGACCATCTATCCATTTGGCCTTGATTAATTTGTTGTGTTCCATGATATAAACCAGTTGTATCACCTAATCCAACCGTATTGGCCGTTGCAAATAAACGAAAGTTTTGGTGAGGGTTTATTACTCTATTATTATCAAGCAAAGTTAGTTTTCCAGAAACTTCTAGAACTCTTTGAATAACAAACATAACATCTGCCCTACCTGCGTCATATTCGTCAAATACAATAGCAACAGGGTTTTGAAGCGCCCAGGGTAAAACACCCTCTCTAAATTCAGTTACTTGCTTCCCATCTTTTAAAACAATAGCGTCTTTACCTACAAGGTCTAAACGGCTTATATGACTATCGAGGTTAACCCTTACACATGGCCAATTCAACCTTGCTGCAACCTGCTCTATATGAGTTGATTTTCCAGTACCATGGTACCCTTGTATCATTACCCTTCTGTTGTAACAAAACCCAGCAAGTATTGCTTTAGTAGTAACTTCATCAAACAAATAGGAGTCATCCACTTCAGGAACAAATTTTGTTTTTTCCTTAAATCCTAAGATTTTCATATTAGTCTTAAAACCAAACACTTTTTCAGCATCTATAACTGTAGTTAGTGAGTTTGGGAATGTTTCAGGGTCGAAATCCATATTGTTAGTTAAACTAACTTCGTTCATTATTATTCTCCAAATTTATGTATTTTATTTTTTTGTTTCAGTAAAAGATTTTAAAATAGCTTTGTAAGCGTTTGTAATATCTATAAATTTATTTTGATTATATTCAGCTTCCTCTTTTTTTTGAACATCAGGATGCCATTTTTTTGCTAAAACCTTATATTTTCCTTTAATTTCATCTAATGAACTATTTATATCTAAGTCTAATAACTTATAAGAATTTTGTAATTTTTTTGAAATATTATTTTTTTGATTAGACTTTTTTTGTTCATCAAAATCTTTAAAAGCTCTCTCAAAATCATAGTTCAAGGTCTTAGTTCCAAACTTCCAACTAGGCCTGTCCCATGTTGTAGACTTTCGGATTTCAATTTCTAATTCCTGTTCATTAAGCCCTTTAAAATAATTCCATGATTTATTAAATTCTCTAATACAATTAATACAAAAATATAAATATTCTCTTAAGTTTTCTCTAGATTTTGGAGCAGGGTATATTCCAAGCTCGTCACAATCTGGGTTGAAACAATTTCTGTGAGTGTTTTCTTTTTGTTTTGTATCTAGCATAATTTTAAATTTCTTTAATATTGTTATAAGATTATGTAGTAATAGGTGCAAGTTTGTAATTAACTTTTTTAAATTATTATCATAATATTGGACCTTAAAATGAAAAGACGATCAAAGATTGAAAAAATTATTAAAGAAGGTTTTGCACCATATTATTTTTCTGTTCTTGATGTTTCTGAAGAACATAGAGGTCACCAGAGCTTTCAAGAGAATGTAGAAAGTCATTTTGAAATAGTAATAGTCTCAAAAATTTTTAATAATAAAAGTAAAATAGATAGACATAGAATGGTTAATCAATCTCTGAAAGAAGAGTATTTGTCAGATCTACACTCGGTAACAATTAGAGCTTTAACTGTTGAAGAGTTTTCTTAAATCAATCGAAATAATTTTAGCTTTTTATCCCTAATTCATTCCACAATCGCAATTGAGAAATAAAATTAGCTTTCTTCTGAAGAATTCTAAATCGTATATTATGAAATCTAAATTCTTGGCCTGGCTCTGGAATGGTTCTTGATTCATGTAAAACAAGACCTGCTATTGTATTCGCATTTTGATCTGGAAGATACCAGCCGAGAGATCTGTTTAGATCTCTTATTGTCACCGATCCATCAATAATAAATGAACCGTCTGGTTGTGCTTTAACACCTTTAACTTTGATGTCTGTTTCATCATCAATTTCGCCTACAATTTCTTCTATGATATCTTCTAGTGTTACAATCCCTCTGAAATCGCCATACTCATCAACAACTACTGCAAAATGCTCTCTTCTTGTTTTAAAGACTTCTAACTGATCTAATAACAGAGTTGTTTCTGGGGCAAAATACGGTTGGCTCATCAATTCAGATAATTTGATGCTATTTATACCCTTAAAATTTCTTCTTCTTAAAGTTCTGAACAATTCTTTTGCGTGAAGAATACCTATAATATTGTCAGGGCTTCCAGAATAGATCGGTATCCTTGTGTATGGACTCTCGCCAATAATTTTAAAGGCAGTTTCAGGTTCTTCTTCTATATCAATCATAGTGACACCACCTCTATGCGTCATCACAGCTTCTATAGTTACATCATCCATATCAAGCATACTAGACATCATTTTACTTCGTTCTTTGTCTCTACTTTCGTTTCCAGCATGTAATCTTATCATTCCTCTAAGCTCTTCTGTTTTTGCCTCTTCATCTTTAACAGTTGGTTTTGATACAATTCTTGCTAACCTTTCAGTAATAAAGGTGGCTGGGGTTAAAATAAAAATAAAAAAATCTATCACTGGTGCTACGTTAAGAGCTAGTTTGTCTGCATTACTAAAAGCATATGTTTTGGGGATTACTTCTGCAAAAATAACAAGAAATATGGTTAACAAAATAGTTATAAAAACGAGATCAAATTGACCAAAAAAACTAATAGCAAAGCTTGTTGCGTAAACAGATACAACAATGTTTACAAGGTTATTTCCAATTAAAATCGTACTTATCATTTTTTCTTTTTTTGCTAAAATTTTTTCTATGGTGCTTGCCTTTTTGTTTCCTTGAAGAGCCAATTCATGGATTCTAGCTTCCGATACAGCGGTTAACGCTGTTTCTGAGCTGGAAAAAAAAGCTGAAAGTAGAATTAATAAAAAAATATTAAATATAAAAATAAATAAATCTGGCATTAAATTTCTTTATCTAAGAATTGAGTTAAATCATTTATGTCTACATTATTATGTACAAAAGATTTTCCTATACCTTTGTTTAAAATAAATGTTAATTGATTTTGTTTATTTTTCTTATCAAATTTAAATCTTTCTATCAATTTTGCAGATGATAAAGATAAATTTTTGAAGTTATTAAAGGATGTAGGAAGATTAAATTTTTCAAAAAGATTGGCCACCCTCTTAAGATCTTCTTCTCTACAAAATCCTAAAAAATATGAAAATTTCAAGGCTAAACAGATACCTATTGAAACTGCCTCTCCATGAATAATTCTTCCATCATGATTGCCAAAATATTCAATTGCGTGAGCAAAAGTGTGCCCAAGATTAAGTAAGGCTCTTTCTCCTTTTTCTTTTTCGTCATTTTTAACGATTTCAGCTTTGATCTCACAAGATTTTGTGACAATAGTTTGTAACTTTAATTGATTGAGTCTTATTATATCTTTATATTCCTTTTCTAACCACTCAAAAAAAGAAATATCTTTTATCAATCCATACTTTATAACTTCAGCTAAACCCGCATTAAACTCTCTTTTTGGCAAAGATTCAAGAACATTCATATCAGAAATTACCGCCAGGGGTTGATGGAAAGCACCTATTAAATTTTTACCAATTTTAGAGTTTATACCAGTTTTGCCTCCAATTGAGCTATCTACTTGAGATAAAAGTGTAGTTGGTACTTGAACAAAATTAATACCTCTCAATATTATTGCTGACACAAATCCTGCTATATCACCAACAACACCTCCGCCAAAAGCAATTATCAAACTTTCTCTATCTATTTCAAAAGACAATATATTTTCAATTAATTTATTTAGATGAAAAATATCTTTTGTTTTATCTCCACCTGGAATACTTAATAAGTAAACATTGCTAGAATATTCCTTTATAGATTCTACAAATTTATAAAGATATTTATTCTTATTATCTTGAAGTGAAAAATAGCTATCATGAATGATAATAATTTTTCTTTTCTCAATAAATTTTCTTAATATAATTTTAGGGTTTAATATTAAATCGGTACCTATATGAATATTATATGATTTTTTACTAAAATCTTCGTTAAAAGAAACATTTAATATTTTTGATTTCATACTAATTACTTTTTTTATTTGATATTTTTGTCAAAAGTTTATTGAGAATCTGGTTTTCACTAAGATCATGTGTGTTTAGTTGGTAGTGACAAGTAGAGTAGTATCTAATCCTTTTAGATAAAAGATCATTAATTGAAGCATTTACATCACCTTTTAACATTGGTCTTTTTGAACCATTACCTACTCTTTTTACTAATATGTCAACTGGTGTATTTAGCCAAATAACATATGTGTTTGAAAGCAATCTGTCTCGAGTTTCCTGATCATCAAAAGCGCCACCACCTAAGCTTAAAATCGATTTTTCTTCTTTTGTTGTAACATTTGCAATTAAATTTTTTATTGTATTTTTTTCAATTTTTCGAAAAAAAGACTCTCCTTTTTCTTGAAAAATTGTTTTTATTGTACTTTTTTGATCACTTTCAATCAATGTATCTACATCATAAAACTTGTATGCAAGATTATTAGCCACTAAACGACCAAATTTAGATTTTCCAGTACCCATCATGCCAATAAGAGTAAAAATTTTTTTGTTACTTAGAATTTGGTTTTCTTTTTCTTTTTTGTTACACATATTTATAATTAGTAATTTAGGTTTATTTACATTAACATTTTAAAATTTAAATTGAAGTAGATGCTTTAATTATTAGACAAAAACTCGCCATAATTGATATTTATAGTCCATCCCTTAATTGAGGTTTGAAATGAAAAGTTATAAGGCTGTTATAATTATTACTATTTTAGTTGTTTTTGCTGCAATAGCCATTGTAAATTACGCTGATATGCCAGCACCTAGCAAGCTAGAAAAAAAAATATTAGATGTAAATGATGAATCCACTAATTAATTATACTTTATATATCGGCTCCTATTTAAGTTTTTTAAAATATAGTTTAGTTCTAATTTTAGGATTTTCTGCTCTGAGCGCTTACGCTCAAAGTAATGATGCTGTTTCGGGTAAAGAAAAATCTATTTTAAAAAAAACAAATATTCAGGTCAGCAAATTAACAAAGCCATCCCTGGGTTCACTTGGGGTAACAACCGAGATTAATACTTTTATGGGTTTAGATATTTGGGAAAATCTAGAAGCAACAGAAATTGTTGAAAATTTAAATTATATTCCTGACGTGGTCACAAGTAAGTCCTTACAACACTTTTTAAACCAAATGTATCTTAGTACTTCTAATCCACCAACAGGAAACACAGAAAATATTATAAAATTTATAGAAACACGTTTACTAAAAATTAAAAGTGCCGGGGATAGTAAAAAATTATATCAATTAGTAAAGCAACTTCCTGATACTAAAAAGTGGGGTTTGTGGAAGAGGTGGCAGGTTGAGTTTGAACTTTTCAATGTTAAAGATAAAGAGGCATGTAAATATATTAATGAAAAATCAAAGAATACCTCTGAAGATTTCTGGCAAATGGGAAGAGTCTTTTGTTTAATATTAGATGGAAAAAGAGATCAATCTGAATTTGTTTTAGATTTGATAAAATCAAGGGGTTTTTCTAATCAAATCTTTGAAAATTTATTCAATTACGTTTATGATCAAAAGAAAAGTTTTAATCTTCAAAATCAAGTTTCACAAATTAGACCTATCCATCTGGTGATGATGGATTCTTTAAAGCTATCCATCGAACTAGACTATGTAGCACATCTTGGTATTGAGTATACTGATTCCTTGTTGACCCTTAATTATTTAACCCCTAAGGCAAAATCATTTCTCATAGATAGAAAGATTAATTATACTGACATTGAAGTTGAAACAATTATTGAAAATTATAAATATGTTGCTGATGGTAAAGTTGATGTTCAGACGGCCTTAATTAATTATTCAAAAGAACCTAATACCTACAATAGAGCAAACGTTTGGTTTTCAATCATTGGTTTAAAAGATGAATTAATACAAACACAATCAATTATAGATTTTATTAAGTTGGAAGCAAAAAATGGAAGGTTTAATGAGGTAGTTAAGCTTTATCTGCCAATTTTAAAAGAAATTGATAGTGCATCCTTAACAAAAAATCTAATTGACACTATTGAAGAGTTAAAAGTCACTGCAAATCCTAATTCTTTTCCTGATAACAAATTAGCCAATATGATTATGTTAAAAAAAGGTTATGAGTGGGATTGGGATTTTGTGTTAAAAGAAAATGCTTGGCTTTTAATTCCAACAGTTGAAAGAGCAGGGATGATTCAACCTTCATCTGTAAACTGGTTGGATTATATAAACACTATTGATGACGCTAGTTTTGATAATGGGGTAGATATTAAGTGGGAGGGGGCTAATAATATTAAAAATTTTATTTTAGCTAAAAGCATTAAACAAGCATCTGACAAAAACCAGAAATCTTTGACTGTTTTACTTGTAGCAAGACTAATTTCTGATGCACCATTAATTGACTTTGACTTAAATAATTTAATAACTATTAAATCGTCACTATATAAAATCGGGCTTGAAGATTTAGCTAATAACATTATTTACGAGGTAATGTCGTCAAAATTGATAAGTTACTAAATATAGAAAAATGAAAAAAAAAAATATAAAAAATACCAATCTAATTAATGAAATTTTAAGTATTAATAGTTTAGAAAAAGGTTTATCTAAAAATACAATAAGCGCATATAAATTGGACGTTAACTTGACACTTGAATGGTTAAGCAAAAAAAAAATAAAGTTATTAGAAGCTAACGAAGGTGATTTTATAGAATATTTCACGTTTTTAAGGTCTAAAAATTATAAAGCTAATTCTTTAACTAGAAAATTATCTTCAATATCGCAATTTTATCAAACTTTAAAAGATGAAAACTATATCACAAATAATCCTCTAAATAACTTGGACACATATAAAAAAGATAAAAAGTTGCCTAACGCTTTATCTGAAGCCCAAATTTTAGATCTTATTACTAAAGCAAAAGAAAACTATTATGGATTAAAAAATGATACCCTTCTTAAACAAATGAAAGCTTTAAGAACTTTAACCATATTAGAAATATTGTATTCAACAGGAATGAGAATAAGTGAACTTTTAAGTCTTAACTTAACAGACTTTATTAAAATCAATGACAAAATTCAAATTAAAGGTAAGGGAGAAGTCTACAGAATTGTTGCTTTCAATAAAGAGGCTAAAAGTATAATTGTTGAGTGGTTACATCTTAGATCTAGCCTAAAGTGTTTTTTAAATAATAAATATATGTTTCCTAAAAAAAACAGTAAAGATTTCGTTTCTCGACAAACTATTTACAAAGATTTCTTAGATTTATCAAAAAGTATAGGAATTAATAAAGATGTTTCTCCGCATATAATTAGACATAGCTTCGCTACTCATTTATTAAACCGTGGAGCTGACTTAAGATCATTGCAAAAGTTTTTAGGACATGCTGACATTAGTACTACTGAAATATATACACATGTGAAGTCAGAAAGATTGGCGGGGCTAATAAAAGATATTCATCCCTTAAAAAATATTAAAATTTAGTATTTAGAAAGTAACTAATCATGATTAAACATTTTTTATCTTTTGAAAAACAGATTTCTGACCTTGAAGGAAAAATAGAAGAGTTACGACATTTATCTTCTGGAGGAGATATTAATATTGCTGAAGAAATAGGTAAGCTTCAAGGTGCCGTCGCTCAAGAATTAAAATCTACATATTCCAAGCTTACACCTTGGCAAAAAGTTCAGGTGTCCAGGCATCCAGAACGGCCTCATTTTCAAGATATTGTAAAAAATTTATTTGATGATTATATCTCCCTTTCTGGAGATAGAAATTTTTCAGATGATAACGCTTTAACTGGCGGTACAGCTTTTTTTCGTAAAAAAAGTGTTATTGTTATTGGAATTGATAAGGGTAAAAACACTACTGATAGAATTAGCAAAAACTTTGGAATGGTTAGACCTGAAGGTTATAGGAAAGCTATAAGATTGATGGATCTAGCTAATAAATTCTCGTTGCCAGTATTAATGTTTGTTGATACTGCAGGTGCCTATCCAGGAAAAGGAGCTGAAGAGAGAGGACAAGCTCAAGCAATTGCAAGTTGTATTCAAAAAAGTTTAGAAATTAGTGTGCCCACAATTTCTATTATTACTGGTGAAGGTGGTTCTGGTGGTGCGGTTGCACTTGCTGTTGCTAATAATACATTGATGTTAGAACATGCAATATATTCTGTAATATCACCTGAGGGTTGCTCTTCAATTTTATGGAGAAGTTCAGATCAGGCAAATATAGCAGCTGAAGCGCTTAAATTAACAGCTCAGGATATGTTTAAATTTGGTATTATCGATGAAATTATTACAGAGCCAGTCGGAGGGGCTCATAGAGATACTAAAATGGCAATCAATGAAATAGGAGACGTAATTGAAAGAAGATTAGAGGCCTTACAAGAATTAAGTCAGAGTGATCTGATTAAATTAAAAGAAGAAAAGTATTTAAAAATTGGTTAAGTATTTTATTTTTGAATGTAATGAGGGTATTGATTTTCTAAATTTATCGACATCTGTTAAATCTATTTTATAAAAAACTACTCCATCATTGTCTTTACCATCTGCTAAAATTTTGCCCCATGGTGAAATTATTAGTGAGTGACCATAGGACTTTCTGCCACACTCATGAATTCCATTTTGAGCTGGAGCAATTATAAAACATCCTGTTTCAATAGCTCTGGCCTTTAACAAAGTGTGCCAGTGAATTGGTCCGGTTAGTGAGGAAAAAGCAGATGGTACAGTAATAATGTGTGCACCATTTTCAGCTAAATCTTGATATAGACTTGGAAAACGAACATCATAACATATGGTCATCCCAATATTAATGGTTTTTGCCTCTATCTTTGCAATGATAGCTTTTTTTCCATTTAAATATGTGTCTGACTCTTTAAAAATATCGCCATTAGGCAATTTAACATCAAATAGATGAATTTTATCATATTTACTAACAACTCTTCCGTTTGGAGCAATCAAAAAAGACCTATTAACTAGCTTATCTCTATATTTAATTGGTAACGAACCAACTAAAATATAGAGTGAATAAAATTTTGCAGATTTTTTTAAAAAATTTAGACTTATACTTTCATCTTCATTTGAAGCAAACTCTTTTGTAACGGTAGAATTTTCATGCAGTGATGTTGCGCATTCCGGCAAAGCTATTAATTCAGCACCTAAATTAACAGCTTCAACTATCAATCTTTCCACAATTTCTAAAGTTTTATTTTCGTCTTTAGTGGAAGCATATTGAAGACAAGCGATTGATAAGTAATTGCTCATAAATTACAAATTATCTAGTTCGTTTCTTTTATCAAGTTCAAATAAGTCGTCACATCCTCCAATGTGTTCGTCTCCAAAAAATATTTGGGGAACGGATGTTCTACCATTAGATTTATGGATCATTTCAACTTTTTTTTTATAATCAAAATCAACATCAATTTCTTCGAAATTAATATTCTTTTTTTTCAGCAAAGATTTTGCTCTGTAACAAAAACCACATAAGGAGCTTGTATATATAATTACCTTATTATTTTTATTCATTATTCATTCCCTACAAAGTCAATAAAATAAGTCTTGGATAGAATATATCAAAGCATCATCAGCAGGAGGCATTTTATATTCTCTTAGCATATTTGGTTTAACCCATTTCAGCAAATTTTTTTCCATAGATTGAGGTTCACCCTCCCATTTTCTACAAACATACAAGAGTAATAACAAATGGAAATTATTATAATCAAATTCGCTAAAAGTGAGGGGAGCAATACAATTCCTACTTATGTCAATGTTTAATTCTTCTTTAATTTCTCTAATTAGAGCATTTTCTGGAGTTTCTCCTGCTTCAACTTTACCTCCAGGAAACTCCCAAAATCCAGATAAATGCTTTTTAGGAGGTCGCTTAGATATCAGAATTTGATCATTCTCGCTTATGAGAGCAATACATACTACTGTTTTTATATTTTTATGATCTGTAGTCTGCATTAATTTCAATATACTTATGAGTTAAATCACAAGTGTAAACAGTGGCTTTGGATTTTCCAACTCCAACATCAATAGTTAAAATAATTTCCTTTTGTTTTAAGTGTTCGGTAGCTTTTTGTTCTGAATAGTTTTTACTAACCATGCCATTACTAGTAACTAGTTCATTACCGATATAGATTTTAATCTTATCTCTATTAGCCTTTTCACCAGATTTACCAATAGCCATAATAATTCTACCCCAATTTGCATCCTCACCTGCTATTGCTGTTTTAACTAAAGGAGAGTTAGCAACTGAAAATGCAATTTTCTTTGCAGATTTTGTTGAAGAAGCTCCTTCTAATTTTATGGTAATAAATTTAGAGGCACCTTCTCCATCAATTACGATTAATTGAGCAAGTTCAAGCATCAGACTAGATATATTTTTTTTGAAATCTTTAAGTCTTTTATCAGAATATTTGTTTATAGGTACATGATTAGCAGTTCTAGTTGCAGACAATAACACGGTATCACTTGTTGATGTGTCACTGTCTACAGTAATAGAATTAAAGGTTTTTTCATTTTCTATTTCAAGTATTTTTTGCAAGACGTTAGATGGTAAGTTTGCATTAGTAAATAAAAACCCTAGCATAGTCGCCATATTAGGCGCAATCATACCTGATCCTTTCGCAATACCAACTATTTCTATTTTAGCATTATCAATTTTACACGTCCTTTTGGCTATTTTGGGAAATGTATCGGTTGTTTTAATTGCTTTGGCGGCTTCTGACCAATTAGGTGGATCATATGGAGATAAATTTTTTATATGATTAATAATTTTACTAGAATCTAACTGTTCTCCAATAACTCCCGTTGAAGCTGTATAAACTTGATTAATGTTACAATTTAATTTGTAGGAAAGAAATTTTCTAATTTCTAGAACAGTTTCCTCACCTTTTTCTCCGGTAAATGCATTTGCATTTCCAGAATTGACAACAATAGCTCTAACAGTGGATTGCTCTTCAGAGTTAAGACAATCCCTACACTGGTTGACAGATGCACTCGAGGTTAGAGATTTTGTAAAGACTCCAGCTACTGAAGATGCTTTTTCAAATTCAATTAAAAGTAAATCATGCTCATTGTTAGGTGATTTTTTAATACCAGAAAAACAAGTTGATATTTTTAAATTTTGAAAGCTTGTATATTCATTCATTCTATTATCAAACATATTGATTATTGAGCATTTTACTTGTTTACTTTTTTTACAATGTCTTCAAAGTTAATTATTTTAATTTTTTGATTATTCCTAATTTCATTTTCAAGGTTTGAAAGTGAAATTTTTGTGATTTTGTCAATAATATTTTGTTTAATTTCTTCTAATTTTTTGGGTTTTGCATCCCTGATATCATTTAACTTAATAATATGAAACCCAAACTTAGTTTTGACTGGCTCTTGAGAAATCTCTCCTTTTTCTAATGAAAAAGTAGCTTGTTCAAACTCCTTTACCATTTGACCTGGGCCAAACCAACCTAAGTTACCTCCATTTTTACCAGAAGGACCAGTTGAATGAGTTTTAGCTAATTCGGAGAATTTGGCTTTATTATTAATTTTTTTTATAATAGCTCTAGCTTCCTCATTGTTTTTAACAAGAATATGGCTGGCATTTGCTTCTTTAAATGTCTGGAATGATTTAAGATAATTATTATAGAAGGTTTTTATTTTTTCTTCTTTAATCTCATTTTTTATATAATTATTAAGCCAATACTTTGCCAAGATCTTGTCTTGGCTTTTTTTAACTAAGTTTATCACCTTTTGATCTAAATCTAATTTTTCATTATAAGCTTGCTTAGTTATTAGATACTGATTGATTAATTCGTTTACAACTCTTGGATAAATTTCAGGCAATGGCTTTTTTTTAATGTTTTGAGGTAATGTATTTATCACGTTCAGAACATCTTGAGCAGAAATAATATGGTCATTAACTTTAGCTGCAACAATATTATTGAGATCCTTTGCTGAAGCCGCAGTTATTGACAAAGTAAGAATTATTTTAGCAACAAGAAAAATTATTTTAAAAGAAGACATTTAGTTATATTCCAATTATATAGTTACTTTATTTATAGATTTTTTTATAATCTTTACAAGGGTTGATCTTTTCTACTCATATTAATAAATAAGATGTACACACGATAGTACCATTGGAGAACTTTAAATGTTCAGCAAAATAACATCTAGATTTTTTGGGTCAGCTAATGATAGGCAAATTAAAAAATACAAACCCACAATTGATAT
>Ga0255769_10002095_pt1 | contig 21865 bp, 21 predicted proteins | sample 041ome_9_FD_179637 | JGI IMG/M metagenome (GOLD analysis project Ga0255769, IMG submission 179637) | Coastal salt marsh microbial communities from the Groves Creek Marsh, Skidaway Island, Georgia - 041413US metaG (version 2) | ecosystem: Environmental > Aquatic > Marine > Intertidal zone > Salt... | reverse complement strand
ATCGGGCATGGGGTATTGTGGTACCAAAGACATCAAGACTCTCCAAGAAAAAGGAAAGTTTGTGACCATAACAGCTTCTGGGATTAAAGAGAGTCACCCTCACAATATCAGTATCACCAAGGAAGCACCTAATTATAGTCCTTGAATTTAGTGGGTAATTAATTTTTGTGTAAAAATTTTATTATCGCTTGTTTCGACCCGTATGATGTAGATGTTTTGTCTTTCCAAATTAATGGGAATGATCACCTTTGAAAAATCCTGAATGTTCATATCCATGATTTTGTTGCCGATGATAGAGTAGATTTTTAAGTTCCCATTGATACGATCTCCTTGGATCAAAAGTGAATTATTACGATAAACGACATCGAGTGTGTCTTCTGCCTCTGATTGAGGCTGAGTGGTTAAAATAGGGGAGTGGAGGTTATGATTCGCCGTAGTAGAGGCCAATGATAAAAGAAAAAAACAAAAAGTAAGAAAATGCAAATTCATTACTTTTAATTATATGTGCAATTTACAACTTCTTTTAAGAAGTTCAAAAAAATATTAACATATTAAAATATTGAAAATAAGCATCTTATAAACTTTATCAAGAATAATTAATTCAAATGTTAATAAATCATGCAATATTTTACAATATAAACGTTCCAACTACAATGATTAGAAAATACAGTTTATCACTGATTGGGGCTTGCTCTTCTTTATTCCTTCTTTCTTTTTTAATCTCATGTGAAAGCATCACCCAAGCGAAACAAGATCGATTGATTGCTAGAGCAGACAATCACTATTTATATTGGTCCGATATCGAAAGGGAATTACCCTCTTTTTCTTCTGAACAAGACAGCTTGTCAAAAGTAAATTTCTTGATCAATGAATGGGCACGTCAAAAACTGATCTACGAAAAAGCGCTCATCAATTTGGATGCGGATAAAATTTCTGTTTTGAATGCAATGGTCAACGATTATAAAACCAACTTATTCAAGAATGCCTACCGTGAGTTGATACTCAAATCCTCACAGGACAGCCTATATACAGGGACATTGGTCAATGATTATTACATGAAAAACCTCAATAGCTTTAAGTTAAAAGAGTCTATTTATAGGATCCGTTATATTGGCTTACCACTAGATAATGTCGATCAAAAAGAAATCAAGCGTAGATTTAAGAGTTTCAATAGAGAGGATATTGATTATTTGGATTCCCTTTCCTTTCAATTTTCAAACTATTTCTTGCTGGACTCTGTTTGGTTAAAAGAATCTGAGATAAGAAATCGCTTAGATTTTTTAAATGAGCGTCAGCAAAATCGATTTATAAAAACACCAAATTATTATGAGGTAAAAGACAGTTTAGTATTATATTTGTTAAGCCTCGTTGAGCAATTGGATCCTGGAAATATTGCTCCATTACCCTACGTTGAGCAGACGATCAAAGATTTAGTGTCGAACAAAAGAAAAATTGAATTTTTAAGGTCATTTGACAATGATATTTTACAAGATGCCATTAAAACTAAAAAATTTGAAAAGTATTAGAACACTAACATTCAGCTATTTGTATTTAGTATTATTGACTAATACTTTAATTTTGTGTGCGCAATCAAATAGTACTTTATTGCCCCAAAAGATAAAAGTAGATGGGGTTTCGGCTGTTGTGGGTGATTATGTCATTTTGGAATCCGATATTGACAAGACCATAGTTGATATGGAATCTCAAGGCATCTCTACCAACAATATTAGCCGTTGTGAATTGTTGGGGAAACTTATGGAAGATAAACTTTATGCGCATCATGCCATTCAAGACAGTTTGGAGGTCAGGGATCAAGAAATTTACGATTATGTAGACCAAAGCATTGCCTATTTTACGGATCAATTGGGGAGCATTGAAAAGGTGTTGGAATTTTACAAAAAACCAGATGAGTTGTCATTTAGGGATGAGCTATTTAGAATCAATAAAATTCAAAAGCTATCTTCGATGATGCAATCTAAAATTGTTGATGATATTGAAATCACTCCAGAGGAGGTTAGAACTTTTTTTAATCAAATTCCTACTGAAGAGCTTCCCACTTTTGGAACAGAACTAGAAATTTCACAGATTGTATTTGAACCTAAAGTTTCTGATGAAGAGAAAGACCGAATCATTAACCAATTGAAATCTTTTAAGAGAGACGTAGAAGAATTGGGAATGAGTTTTTCCTCTAAGGCAGTCCTCTACTCCCAAGACCCGGGTTCAAGAGCCAATGGAGGTAAATATACTCTCCACCGAAAAAAACCGCGTATGGTTAAGGAATTTAGAGACATTGCTTTCAGCATGCAAGAAGGACAAATTTCAGATCCTTTTAAAACGGATTTTGGTTGGCATATCATCTTAGTAGAACGCATTAGAGGAAACGAAGTAGATGTAAGGCATATCCTTCTTACCCCTAAGATAAATGAGCAGCAATTAGAGGAGACCCGAAAAATTTTAGACACACTTAGAACCAGGATCCTTGATGGGGAAATTACTTTTGAAAAAGCGGCATTTAATTTTTCAAACGAAAAAGAGACGCGACTCAATGGAGGGGGAATCATCAATCCCACTACTGGTGATAGAAGATTTGAGTTGACCAAAATGGATCCGTTGCTTTACAATCAAATCAGGGATTTGGAAGATGGTGCTATTTCGGTTCCCCTTCTTGATGAGGATCGATCTGGTCTAAAAAAGTATAAAATATTGAAAGTAACCAATCGCTTCGATGAGCACATTGCTGACTACAAAACTGATTATATTAAAATAAAAGACCTGGCCCTAAAAGAAAAGAAATTGAAGGCCATCCAAAGTTGGATGAAAGAAAAGATTGATATGACCTATATCAGTCTGAGTAAAGATTTCAATCAATGTAATTTCAAAAACAATTGGCGAAAGGAATAATCAGCTTTTAAAATACTTCATTGGTACCCAAAGCATTCCAAAGCATTCTCCGTCCTCTTTACCAAGGTGTTTGTGATGGATTTTGTGAGCTCTTCTTACCGCCTTTGCATAGCGATTATTGGCAGTTCTGAATATTTTGAATCTTTGGTGAATAAAAATATCGTGTACTAAAAAATAAGTCATTCCATAGATAAAAATCCCAATGCCAATTGGCAAGCCAGCCCAAAAATTAAACTCTCCCCAAAGGACTACAAAACCACTGCTAACGATGGCATAAAAAATAAAGAAAAGGTCATTGCGTTCAAACCATGACTTGTGGTCTTTTTTATGATGGTCTTTATGCAACACCCATAGAAATCCATGCATAATATACTTGTGAGAAAACCATGCCATAAACTCCATAATGATAAATGTTAGCATCAATACACCGAACCACTGTAGCTTTTCCATATTACATCATATTTAAGTGAAACTTCAGGTAAGATTGGGCCAAAACCCCCATTTTTTGATAGTCTGGAACACGAATTCTGGCGGATTGAATTTTTTTTGAAGGGGTATTTTTTAATTTGATCAGTAGTTTTCTATAATATTTATAGGCGGTATAAACCCCCAAACGTGCACTTTCTGGCAATTGATAGATTCCCTCTAAGGCATGATCAAAATCCTTTTCAATATCATCGATGATGGCAATTTTGCTTTTTTCATCAAAATTGGAGAGATCTAAATTGGGAAAATAGGTGCGATCCAACTCTGAAAAATCAGCATTGAGATCCCTTAAAAAGTTTACTTTTTGAAAGGCACTGCCCAAAGACATTGCACTGTCTTTCAGCTGATTAAACCTCTCAGTGTTTCCCTCCACAAAAACATTCAAACACATCAAACCTACCACATCTGCAGAGCCGTAAATGTATTCTTGATATTCCTTTCTCGATTGATATTTCTGTTTGAATAAGTCCATCTTCATACTTTTAAGGAAAGCAGTAATCAAGTCGTTTTGAATATTATTCTGGTGAACAGTGTATTGAAAGGAATTGAGTATAGGATTAAGACTGATTTTATTATCTATTGCGTGGTTGAGATCATCTTCAAACCTTTTAAGCAGATTTTTTTTATCAAAGTCATGGAAACTGTCCACAATCTCGTCAGCAAACCTGACGAATCCATAGATATTGTAAATGTGTTTTCTATGCTTGCTTGCCAGCATCCTAGTGCCTAATGTAAAAGATGTACTATATCGTTGGGTTACCAACTTACTGCACTCGTAGGATATGTTGTCAAAATGACCTTTCAAAATACAAAAATTGAAAATTTTACTACTGTAAATCTAATAAATAATGAATGCAAATTAGTATCCTTAAACAAAAATTGAAGTCTCTAAAAAATGTTTTTGGAAAGCATCAATGGTATTAAATAGGAAAATATTTTTGGAAAGTCTTTCTTTTTGAACAAAAAATTGTTGAGGACCGAGAATGGCTAAACTCGTATTTCCATGTTTCAAAAGGGTATCATGGAAATTTTGCAAATAATCGTCAATAATATCTTTGTTGGGCTCAACAGTGAGGTAGGTTACAAAGCAAAGATCGCTGTTTACGCTCATTAAAGTTTCTAGACTCTCTGTTTGAAGGGATTGACCCAAGAAAATAGTTCGATAACCAAATTTTAAGATGAAATAATTGAGAAATAAAATACCTAACTCATGTATCTCATTTTCAGGTAAGAACAACACAAAGGTTTTGTTGTTGTGTTGAGGGATGTATTCTTTTTGAAGAAACTCTGTCTGAATATGTATTTTTTGTTTGATCAGATTGGTGATAAAATGTTCGTGAGAAGGACTGATGGCATTGGTTTGCCACAAAATTCCCAACTCATTCATCAGCGGCATAAAAATATTGAAGAAAACATATTCAAAATCGTTTTGAAGCAAGATCTCTTCGAAGGTAGCATCGAACAGCACTGTATCAAAATTAACCATAGACAATTTCAATGCATTGATTGAGACCTGTTCAGAATTTGACTTTAGTGCAATCTCTCGAACCATGATGGGAATTTCTTCTTGATCAAGGCTGGCAATTTTAGAAATTTTAAATCCGTGGTTGTAGAGAAGGGTTATGTTTAATAGTTTTTGGAGGCTTGAAAGGCTGTACCTTCTGATGTTGGTGTCCGTGCGATCAGGACTCAACAACTCATATCTCTTTTCCCATATACGGATGGTATGTGCCTTAATTCCTGATATGTTTTCAAGGTCTTTAATAGTGAATTTACTTTTTACCCGGCTCATATTGTTCAATCTTCAGAAGTAAAACGTTAAACAAATTTAAAGATAAATTTATTTTAAACCTAATGAAAGTAAAAAATTTAGTGCGCACAAGAAGACTCGAACTTCCACGGGATTTAACTCCCACTAGGCCCTCAACCTAGCGCGTCTACCAATTCCGCCATGTGCGCGACATGTGACTTGGCTGGGGCTCGAACCCAGGACCCTCTCCTTAAAAGGGAGATGCTCTACCAACTGAGCTACCAAGTCCTTCAAAGTATGTGACTTGGCTGGGGCTCGAACCCAGGACCCTCTCCTTAAAAGGGAGATGCTCTACCAACTGAGCTACCAAGTCTTTTTGAGGGTGCAAATATATAATCAATTATTTACTTTTCAACTTCAATTGTTATAAATTTGAAGGTCATCAATGGGTGTATCTCAATGTTAAAATCTCTCATTTTAATGGGTTATATGGGCTCTGGTAAATCTGCTGTGGGTAGCGCCCTGGCCAAAGCCAAATCTCTTCAATTTATTGACCTTGACGATTACATAGAAATGCAGGAAGCATCTTCCATCTCCCAAATATTTAAAAGAAACGGCGAATTGCTTTTTAGGAAAAAGGAACGTTTTTATTTGGAGCAATTACTGGGAGAGCCTTCCAATGCGGTCATCGCCTTGGGTGGTGGAACTCCATGTTATTTTGATAATATTGATTATATCAACCAATCAGAAAATACTATAAGTATCTACTTAAAATCCAATCCAAAAACATTGGCCCATCGGCTCTTTGAGCAAAAAGCGCACCGTCCTATGATCGCCCATTTACCCAACTTGAAAGCGTTGGAAGAATTCATTGCAAAGCATCTTTTTGAAAGATCCACTTTTTACTCAAAAGCGCAACACCATCTGGTTACAGATGATCGAACCATTGATGATTTAGTCGATCAGGTCAGCCAATTCCTAACTTAAGTAAACTCCTTCCTTCTCCCCAAAGGCCACATCGATGTGTTCTTTTATAGCGGTGGAAAGTGAAATTCCTTTGAAATCCCCTTTAATAGGGAAATTTTTGTGATTTCTGTTTACCAATACAGCCGTTTGAATCTTTTTGATCTCCATGCTTAGAAAATGCGTAACGGCATAGATTAAAGTACTCCCTGTATTGAGTACATCATCGACAACCACAATCGATTGATGCTTACAAATCCCTATATCCTGGCTTAATTTGATCGGGTTTCTGGGATTTTTTTTGTCAATTTTTATTTCTATAAAAACGACCTCTATTTCAGAAATTCTTTTGAGTTCATCAAGAATTCTTTTTCCTAAAATCACCCCATTATGGGCGATTCCTGCAATGATCAACTTTTTTTCTTCAAAATGATTTTCATAAATCTGAAAAGCAATTCTTGTGACCGTTTTTGCGATATCACCCGCATCCATAATTTTATTGATATTCTCTTTCATGATATAGGAGGTATGACTTGATGTTTAAATGTAACTATAGTGATCAACATTTTACGAAGTGCATTTTTTGATTGTGTTCAGCTGGTTTTTTCCTCGTTTGGGTTGGACTCCTCAAAATAATCATCCATTTCTCTACGGTCTTTTTTAGTGGGTCTTCCAGCGCCTTTATCCCGCTTTGGGCCTTGGGAAAGCGATTGGAAATTACTGTTTTCAAATGCTTCTTTAGGAGTAGTAATTTGACGGTAAATGTCGACCAACTTTGGCCCCAATCTGCTTTTGGGAATATCCATTATCACCAACTCATGCCAGATTTGATTTTTTCTTACTTTGACACGGTCTCCTATTAATACTTCTCTTGAAGGTTTTACAATTTGATCTCCAAATCGAATATGACCTTGCTTACATGCCAAAGAAGCTTGATTTCTCGATTTGTAATACCTTAGGCACCATAAATATTGATCAATTCGCATTGTTAATCTTTGTTTAATAGCCTTACAAAAATAAAGTAAAATTGTATCTTGCACATCAATTTTTTTAAATGACATACCTAAGATCCACTTTCTCTATTTCACTGATTTTATTGATTTTTTCAGCTTGTGGAAATGACGATGGTCCCGAACCCATTCGAGAGCTCAATGTACAAACTTTAGATGATGATCAAGCCCTGGTGAATTACCTTCAATCCCATTTTTACAATTATGAGGATTTTGAAGACGATCCTGACAATTACAAAATTGAAATCACCATTGATTCACTTGCCGATGATAACGCAGACAAGATTCCACTTATGGATCAAGTGCAAACCAAAACGATAGTGATCGAGGACAGAAATGAAAACAAAATTCCAACAAAATTTTATTTTCTTGAGGTAAAAAGAGGGATTGGCCAGAGTCCGAGTAGGGTAGATTCGACTTTTGTAACCTACAAGGGGAGTTTGTTGAATGGAAAAGTTTTTGACCGACGTGAATTCCCTATGTGGTTCAACTTGGCAACTGGGGTTATTCGAGGATTTCGAGAGTTTTTACCCGAACTCAAAGCAGGAGATCATACTACGAATAATGACGGCACCTATGAATTTGATAATTATGGAAAAGGACTGGTGTTTATGCCATCCTCATTGGGATATTATGCTCAAAACATATCCACTATCCCAAAATATTCTCCTCTAATCTTTTCGGTCACATTACACAAAGTAAACCTTGCAGATCATGACAACGACGGCATTTTATCCATTGATGAAGATCCCGATGGCGATGGTGATCCTATTAATGACGATACGGACGATGACAATGTCGCAAATTACTTAGATCCAGACGATGACGGAGATGGTGTAAGAACCAAGGTTGAATATGACCGAAATGGCGACGGCATTCCCGATGATGACGATAATGACGGTACTCCTGATTACTTAGATCAGGACAATACTTAATTTAGCTTTAACGATAGTCCAATCGTAATTTGATTGGGTCGCGTATCGATTTGCCCACCGGTGGGTACTCCAATATTTGACAACAGGCTACTTTCTATGGCCGAAAAACCTTTCTCATAGCGAATGTCAAATCCAATTGGTCCAAGTTTCAGTCTTGTGCCGACATGCATCCCCAAGCTGGTTTTGTCTTTTACCTCTTGAAGGTTGAGTCCATTGCCCTTGTTGGAGAGCATAAAAAAGGCTGTTGGTCCAACAAAAATACTCAATGGCCCAAAAACTTTTAGACCCAATGAGAGTGGCAGCTCCAATCTATTGTTGTCAATAGTATTCCCTTGAAATTGATTGCTGACTTTGGTGTATTGTAATTCGGGTCTAAAATAAAAAAGTAGAAAATCAAATTCGGCATACCCCCCCAAGTGAAAACCCGATTTACTCTTCAAGTCTCCCTGCTGTTGAATTTGATCTTTTAACAATAGGATTTCTCCGGCAGAATCAAAATTGAGTCCCCCTTGAATCCCGTATTCGATTTGTGCAATTGAAAAATTAAAGATTAACAGAAAAACAAAGAAAATGGGGGTCCTTTTCATAAAATAAATTTCAAATCATTTTCTGGACATTACCTTTTTTGATGCTGCAATGATGGCATCTTTGTTGAGTCCATATTTTTCCATTAATTGACCGGGAGTTCCCGATTCACCAAAGGTATCTTGGGTTGCTACAAATTCTTGTGGCGTAGGATGTTTGCTTGCCAAGGTTCGGGCAATACTTTCTCCCAAACCTCCTAAATAATTGTGCTCTTCAGCAGAGACAATACAGCCTGTTTTTTGAACCGAGTCAACGAGCAATTCTGTGTCCAGTGGTTTGATGGTGTGAATATTGATTACCTCAGCGGAGATGCCTTCAGTCTCCAAGGCTTCAGCGGCTTGTAAAGCTTCCCAAACCAAGTGTCCCGTGGCAACAATTGTCACATCATTACCTGGATTGAGCAAGATGCCTTTACCAATTTCAAAGGGCATATCCTCGGTAGTAAAGTTGGCCACTTTTGGACGTCCAAAGCGAAGATATACAGGTCCCACATGATCAGCAATGGCTAGGGTAGCCGCTTTGGTTTGATTGAAATCACAAGGATTGATAACAGTCATTCCGGGTAACATTTTCATCAGTCCGATGTCCTCTAAAATCTGATGGGTAGCACCGTCTTCACCAAGGGTAACTCCTGCATGGGAGGCACATATTTTAACATTTTTCCCAGAATAAGCTATGGATTGTCGTATTTGATCGTAAACCCTTCCTGTGGAGAAGTTAGCAAAAGTTCCCGTAAAAGGGATCTTCCCTCCAATGGTTAGTCCTGCCGCAATCCCCATCATATTGGCCTCTGCAATTCCCACTTGAATGAAACGATCGGGGTTTTCGTCAATGAAATCTTGCATTTTTAGGGAGCCAACCAAATCGGCACACAATGCCACCACATTGGGGTGGGTTCGTCCCAACTCTGTTAAGCCCGCTCCAAAGCCCGAACGGGTATCGACTTTCCCTTGATCTGTATATTTTTTCATAAACTAAAGCACTACCTTAAAATTAATAATCCCCTAGGGTCTCAGGGTTTTGAGACAAAGCAGTTTCCAATTGTTCGTCATTGGGAGCCTTGCCATGCCAGGCATGGGTGTGCATCATGTAATCCACTCCATTGCCCATTTCTGTATGCATGATGATTACTACCGGCTTACCTTGGCGTGTTTTGTTTTTTGCCTCCTTGAGGGCATCCACTACGGATTGTAGGTCATTTCCTTTTTTGAGAGCAACGACCTCCCAGCCGAAAGCAGAGAATTTTTCAGCAATATTTCCCATGGGTAAAACCTCATCTGTGCTCCCGTCAATCTGTTTTCCATTCAGATCGATGGTAGCGATCAGGTTGTCCACTTTTTTTGCTGAAGCAAACATAATGCCTTCCCAGTTTTGGCCTTCCTGTAGCTCCCCATCACCCATCAATACATAGACGGTTTTGTCATCTTGATTAATTTTTTTGGAGAGGGCTGCGCCAATGGCCACAGACAAACCTTGACCAAGCGAACCCGAAGCCACACGAACGCCTGGGAGTCCCTCGTGTGTGGTAGGATGACCTTGCAATCTAGAGTCAATCAAGCGAAAAGTGGAGAGTTCCTCCACTGGGAAATATCCCTTACGAGCCAAAACACTATAAAGCACGGGGGAGATATGTCCATTGGAAAGAAAGAACAAATCTTCGTTTTTACCGTCCATGTCAAAACCTTCCTTGAGGTCCATGATCTCATAATAAAGGGCAATCATAAATTCGGTACATCCAAGTGATCCTCCAGGATGCCCAGAGTTGACCTTGTGAACCATTCTTAAAATATCTCTTCTTACTTGGCTCACCAGACGCTCTAAAAAGTTTAAGTCAGGCATTGTTAAATATTTTCAAAGCAAAAGTAAGCTATCGTACCTAAGCCACAAAGTCATCAGATTCATTTTGTGGAAAATTATTTTTTTAAAGTTTTAGTCAACATGAAGGGGAGAGCGCATCCACTTGTGGCTTATATTTGCATGTATTTCTTATGCATGAAATTTGATTTAGTCCATCAAGACGCTTTATCATCGGCCAGGGCTGCCACCCTTACTACTGATCATGGAAAAATAGAAACCCCTATTTTTATGCCTGTGGGCACAGCAGCTTCAGTGAAGGGAGTTCATCAAAGGGAATTGAGAGAGGACGTTCGTCCCGACATTATTTTAGGTAACACCTACCATTTGTATCTCAGACCAGGGATAGAAATTTTAAGACAAGCTGGAGGGATTCATCAATTCATGAACTGGGGAGGACCTGTATTAACTGATTCGGGAGGCTATCAAGTGTACTCGCTATCCGACAATAGAAAAATACAGGAGGAGGGGGTAACTTTTAAATCCCATATTGATGGCTCCAAACACTTTTTTTCACCTGAAAAAGCAATAGAAATTCAACGAGAAATTGGAGCAGACATTATTATGGCATTTGATGAGTGCACCCCTTATCCATGCGATTATGCTTATGCCAAAGACTCGATGCACCTGACCCACAGGTGGTTGGATCGTTGTATGGATTGGCATCAAAAAACGCCTTTTCAATACGATTATCAACAAACTCTTTTCCCCATTGTACAAGGGAGTACCTATGAAGATCTGAGAGCGGAATCTGCTGATTACATTGCCTCCAAAGATGCTCCTGGTAATGCCATTGGAGGACTTTCTGTGGGGGAGCCTGCCGAAGAAATGTACGCCATGACAGAGCTGGTTTGTGAACGTTTACCCAAAGACAAACCAAGGTATTTGATGGGGGTAGGAACCCCCATCAATTTACTGGAAAACATTGCATTGGGAGTTGACATGTTCGATTGTGTGATGCCCACTCGGAATGCAAGAAATGGAATGCTTTTCACTGCAGAGGGAACCCTCAACATTAAAAATAAAAAATGGGAAAATGACTTTTCACCGATTGATGCAGCCGAATATTGTTTTGTTGATTCTGACTACTCCAAGGCTTACTTGAGGCATTTGTTTACTGTAAATGAAATGTTGGGGAAGCAGATTGCTACCCTCCATAATTTGAGTTTTTATCTTTGGTTGGTACGTGAGGCCAGAAAACATATCTTAGCGGGAGATTTCCTTCTTTGGAAAAACAAAATGTGCAGCCAAATGGACCGACGACTCTAGTATGAAAATTATTGACCGCTACATTATCAAAAAATACCTATCCACCTTTGTAGTGATGATCTTCCTTTTCATCCCCATCGGTATCATGGTAGATATGGCCGAAAAAATTGATAAGTTCAAAGAAAACGAAGTCCCTTCCAACGCCATTATTAGTTACTATTTAGATTTTACATGGTATTTTGGAAATTTACTCTTTCCCATTTTCCTTTTTTTAGCAGTGATATGGTTTACTTCAAAATTGGCCAACAATACTGAGATCATTGCCCTGTTGAGTTCTGGGATCTCTTTTTCCAGGTTTCTTAGGCCCTATCTTATTTCTGCTGGTTTTATCGCATTGTTTGCATTTATTGCTGGAATGTTCATTGTACCAAAATCCAACTCTAGTTTTAATGAATTTATTTACAAATACATTGACAAAAAAAGTGAGCGTCAAACCAAAAACCTATACAAGCAAATCAATCCCAATGAATTCATCTTTGTCAGCAACTATGATCCCATCCGTAAAAGCGCCAACAACTTTACCTTGGAGCATTTCGAGGACAATCAAATGACATTTAAGATCCAGTCCAGCAGTATTCGATGGGTGGATCAGGACAGTGTTTTTCGCTTATCTGCCTATATCAAAAGAACCATCAAAGGGGATCAAGAACTCTACCAACGCAAAAGCCGATTGGATACCCTCTTCGATTTTAAAATCGAAGATTTGGCTCCCGTCAATTATAAAGCAGAAACCTTAACATTTGGCCCGTTAAATGATTTCATTGAGCAGGAGCGTCAAGGAGGATCAGTTATGATCAACAGCCATCTATTGGTGCGACACAAAAGGTGGAGCCTCCCTTTTTCAGCCTTTGTTCTTACGCTTATAGGAGTGGCAGTTTCATCTTTTAAAAGAAGAGGAGGAATGGGGGTAAATTTGGCTTTTGGTATATCCTTGGGATTCCTATTTATCTTTTTTGACAAAATTTTCTCTGTCATGGTAAACAAATCGAATTTTTCCCCATTATTGGGTGCATGGTTACCCGTCTTTATGTTTGGGATTTTGGCACTCTTTATGATCAGGCAGGCAAAACGCTAAGGGACCAACTTAATTTTGAAATGTATCTTTTGATCCACTAATATTTTTAATTTTGTATACAATAGAATAAAATCGATGGAGTATTTAGAATTTGAACTTCCTGTAAAAGAGCTTAAAGAGCAAATTGAAAAGTGCAAAGCTATTGGAGATGAAAGCAGTGTTGATGTGTCAGAGACATGCAAACTGTTGGAAGACAAATTAAAAACTACAAAAGAGGAAATCTACGGCAATCTGACCGCTTGGCAAAGGGTACAAATGTCCCGTCATCCTTCAAGACCTTATGCATTGGATTATATTCATGCCCTTTGTGGTGATACCTTTCTGGAATTGCATGGTGATAGAAGCTTTGGTGATGACAAGGCCATGGTAGGGGGACTGGGAAAAATACAAGATCAAACCTTTATGTTTATAGGCACTCAGAAGGGCTACAATACCAAGACCAGACAATATCGAAACTTTGGAATGGCCAAGCCGGAGGGCTATAGAAAAGCCCTTAGATTGATGAAGACCGCTGAAAAATTTGGCATCCCCATTGTTACTCTGATTGACACCCCTGGCGCCTATCCAGGTCTGAGTGCTGAGGAGCGAGGTCAAGGACAAGCCATTGCCAATAACATCTTTCAAATGTTGTCGATCAAAACACCAATTATTGTAACCATTATTGGCGAGGGAGCCTCGGGTGGAGCTTTGGGTATTGGCGTAGGCGATTTGATTTATATGCTTGAAAATACTTGGTATTCCGTCATTTCTCCTGAGTCCTGTTCTTCTATTTTATGGAGAAGTTGGGAACATAAAGAAGAGGCGGCAGAGGCCCTTAAACTTACCGCTAAAGACATGCTTGCCTCTAAATTGATTGACAAAATCATCAAAGAACCACTGGGTGGGGCCCACTTCAATCGCGATCAAGTTTTTCAATCGGTCGAAAAAGAGCTCATCGATGCCTTCAGAAAACTTGATAAATTGGACAGCGACCAATTGATTCAATCCAGAAGGGAGAAATTTTCGAAGATGGGAACCTTCCAAGGGTAACATTGTTTCACTTTTTAGGCTTATTAACAAGTTTATTTTTTTATCAACAATAAATTTGTTCACCGCTGTAAGATAATTAAGCCCAAGAATGATCTGCCAAAACGGTTAAACCTTTTACATTAGCGCCATGGAAAAAAGCAGAATAATTTCTACCAATCAGACATCCTCAGGTACCGTAATCAGCTTACAGCAAGGCAAATTACCACCACAGGCACTTGAACTCGAAGAGGCTGTTTTAGGGGCGATGTTGATCGATAAAAAAGGGGTAGATGAAGTCATTGACCTACTCACACCCGAAGCATTTTATAAATCCGCGCATCAGCACATATATCAATCCATTTACAATTTATTTCAAAGTTCACAGCCAATTGATCTATTAACCGTTTCCGCCGATTTACGTAAAAACGGGAAATTGGACAGCATCGGTGGTGACTTCTATCTTGTTCAGTTGACCCAGAAAGTGGCTTCGTCGGCTCATATTGAGTTTCATGCTCGGATCATCCTCCAAAAATTCATTCAAAGAAGTTTGATTCGAATTTCCAATGAGATCATTGAATCCTCCTACAAGGAGTCGATTGATGTTTTTGATCTTTTGGATGAGGCGGAATCCAAATTGTATGATGTAGCCCAAGGAAACATTAAAAAATCTTCCGATACAGCACAGAACTTGGTCCTATTGGCCAAGAAAAAAATTGAAGAAATAGCCAATAAAGACGGACTAAGTGGTGTGGCTTCTGGTTTTCAAAAACTCGATGAACTCACTTCCGGATGGCAACCCAGTGATTTGATCATTATTGCCGCCCGTCCAGGTATGGGAAAAACCGCCTTGACCCTTTCTATGGCCAGAAATATTGCAGTGATCCAAAATACCCCCGTTGCCTTTTTTTCACTGGAGATGTCATCAGTACAATTGATCACACGACTGATATCGGCCGAGACGGGTTTGTCTTCTGAAAAATTAAGAACTGGGAAACTCGCCAGCCATGAATGGAAGCAACTCAATGTCAAGGTCGCAGATTTGGAAAAAGCTCCATTATACATTGATGACACCCCGGCTTTGTCCATTTTTGATTTGCGTGCCAAGGCCCGTCGTTTGGCTTCACAGCATCAAATCAAGCTCATCGTGGTGGATTACCTCCAGCTAATGACTGCGGGAAGCAGCAGTAAGGCTGGAAACAGAGAGCAAGAAATTTCTACCATCTCCCGAAACCTCAAATCCTTGGCCAAAGAATTGGACATCCCGGTAATAGCATTGTCTCAGCTTTCCAGAGCCGTAGAAACCAGAGGAGGAACCAAACGACCCCAACTGTCCGACCTCAGGGAATCCGGTGCCATTGAGCAAGATGCCGATATTGTTTCCTTTATTTACCGTCCTGAATATTATGGTATTGAGGAGTGGGATGATGAAGAACATACTTCCTCAGTCGGGCAAGCCGAATTTATTGTTGCCAAACACCGTAATGGTGGGTTGGACAATATCCGTATGAAATTTATCGGTCAGCTCGGTAAATTTGAAGACCTGCAAACCAATAATTCTTCCTTTGAGTTTGAATCTAAAATGAATGAAAATGAGGGCTGGACTGGTAGGGGCAGATTACCTGGACCCGATGATGCTTTTAACCTGCCCAATGACAATGAGGATGAAACTCCATTTTAGTGTTTGATGCCGATTTTTTCCAGTTCCGCATTCAAATCATCGGGGCTTTTGAAATGAATGCTTGTAATTCCCATTTTTGATGCAGCCTCCACGTTTCTCTTGTTATCATCTATAAAGAGGCTGTCCTCTGCTTTGAATCCATAACGATCCAGTGCCAACTGGTATATTTCAGGAAAGGGCTTTCTCATTTTTTCGGCTCCAGAGACCACAATTCCTTCAAAACGGTGTAGGAATTCATATCGCTCCAGTGCTACAGGAAAAGTCTCGGCACTCCAATTGGTCAGGGCAATAACTCGGTAGTCGGGATTTTTGAGGAGTCGATTCAGTATTACAACAGTGTCTTTAATAGCCCCACCCAGCATTTCCTCCCATCGGCCATAGTACATTCGGATCCAATCCTCGTATTGAGGAAACATTTGAACCCGATCTTCTATTGCTTGTTGTAGGGGGTAGCCTGCATCTTGGTTTTCGTTCCAATCCATAGTACAGATCTCATCGAAAAACCATTGCATTTTTTTTCGATCCCCCTCAAATACTTCCAAATAAACGTATTCTGGGTTCCAGTCGATCAAAACCCCACCCAAATCAAAAATGATGTTTTTAATATTTTTCATGTCCTTAGTTTTCTTTTTGCCCCATCAGCATCAAATAACTTTTCAAAAAAGCGTCTATCCCACCGTTCATTACAGCTTCTACGTCATTGCTCTCGGTTTGTGTTCTAACGTCTTTTACCATTTTGTAGGGGTGCATCACATAATTTCTGATTTGTGACCCCCACTCGATTTTCTTTTTGGAAGCTTCAATCTCGTTTCTTGCCGACAATTTTTTTTGCAGCTCGATTTCGTAAAGTTGCGACTTCAGCAGTTGCATGGCTTTGTTCTTATTTTCCAGTTGCGAGCGGGTCTCGGAATTTTCGATCATGATTCCTGTGTGGTGGTGTCGCAATCGCACGGCGGTTTCAACTTTGTTCACATTTTGTCCACCTGCACCACTGGCGCGCATGGTCTCCCAAGTGATATCGGCAGGGTTCACCACAATTTCGATGGTATCGTCAACCAAGGGATAAACATAAACAGAGGCAAAGGAGGTATGCCGTTTGGCATTGCTGTCGAAAGGGGAGATCCGCACCAATCGGTGCACTCCATTTTCTCCCTTGAGCCATCCAAAGGCAAAGTCACCATTAATTTCCAAGGTGACTGTTTTGATCCCGGCAACCTCTCCTGGCTGATGGTTGAGTTCTTTGACTTGCAGTTGGTTTTTTTCTGCCCACATCAGATACATGCGCATCAGCATGGCAGCCCAATCACAACTTTCTGTCCCTCCAGCACCGGCAGTGATTTGAAGTACCGCACTCAAATCGTCACCCTCCTCGGACAACATATTTCTGAACTCTATCCCTTCCAATAAAGTAAGCGTTTGAGTAAAGTGGTCTTCAATTTCAGCGTCGGTAACTTCTCCATCTCGTTGAAATTCCAACAGCACAGATAGGTCCTCCTGTTTTTGCTTGACATTTTGATAATCCTCTACCCATTTTTTAAGGTTTCTGATCTCACGCATCAATTTTTCTGCTTCTTGGGCGTCATTCCAAAAATCAGGGGCCAAAGTTTTTTCCTCTAAGTTGGCGATTTCAATTTTTTTGGCATCAATGTCAAAGGTACCCCCTTAACGCATCCAGGCGATCTTTAAGATTTTTTTCTTTTTCCGTAGAAATCATTTTTAAATATGTGAGTTAAAGCTGTAAATTTAAATTAAATTGGCAACTCAAAGCATTTTTTTAGAGTTGAATCCCAAAATCACCTATGTATGTTTAAGTTCAAAAATTTTCATCAAAGTTGTTTTTTTATAGTCGCGTTCACCATTAAATTTGCCTCAGGTTGTAAAACTAATCCAGACACCATGTCGAGTACTCAAATTGTCCCCCCTTTGGTAGAGGCCATTCCCTATCAACATAAAATTCACGATCACATTCGAGTGGATCCCTATTACTGGCTCAATCAGCGGGAGAATTCAGAGGTATTGGATTATTTGGATCGGGAAAACGACTATTATCAAAAAATGACCGCCCATACCCAGCCGTTGCAAAAGCAACTTTACGAGGAGATGCGGGGAAGGATCAAAGAAGACGACACCTCTGTACCCTACTTTTACAACGGTTATTGGTACATCACCCGTTTTGAGGAAGGCAAAAACTATCCGATCTATAGTCGAAAAAAAGGAGTACTGACAGCCCCAGAGGAAGTCATGTTTGACTGTAATGCCATGGCTGAGGGTCACGACTATTTTAGATTGGTTGGGATTTCTGTAAGTCCTGACAATACCAAAGTAGCTTTTGGTCTAGATACCGTCTCGCGAAGACAATACACCCTTAGGATCAAAGATCTCAACAGCGGAAAAATATTAAAAACCCAAATAGAGAATACCACTGGTGGGAGTGTATGGGCTGGGGACAATACCCATCTTTTTTACAATCGAAAAAACGAACAAACCCTTCGTTCTGAGGCGGTTTTAAAACACAACATTAACAATCCAGAGGGGATGGATGAGTTGGTGTATGAGGAGGAAGATGAGACCTACTCTGTTTATGCCAGTTCCTCCAAATCCCAGGAATACATTTTTATATCTTCACACAGTACCACTACCACCGAGTATCGTTATATCAAGGCCGATCAGCCGCATGCTACTTTTCGGGTGATACAGCCCAGAACCCCAGATTTGGAGTACGATATTGCACATTTTGGCGATTATTTTTACCTCCATACCAATTATAACAAGGCCAAAAACTTCCAAATCATGCGTACTCCAATTGACAAGACCACTGTCGATCATTGGGAGCCACTTTTGCCTCATAGGGAGGAGGTTTTGATTGAAGATATTGAACTGTTCGATCAATTCATGGTGGTCAATGAACGGGAGCAGGGGCTTTCCCGTTTGCGGGTGATTCGTTGGGACGAGACTGCCGATTATTACATTCCTTTGGAGGAGGAAACCTATACCCTTTATATTTCCTATAATCCTGAATTTAAATCGAAACAACTGCGCTATGTTTTCAATTCTTTGACCACCCCAAGTGCTGTGATTGAATTTGATATGGAAGTCAAAAAAAAGAAAGTTTTAAAGACACAAGAGGTTTTGGGGGGAGCTTTTAAACCCGAAAATTATAAATCTCAAAGACTGTGGGCCAATGCAAGGGATGGGGAACGGATTCCCATATCTATGGTATATCATAAAGATACCCCCTTGGAGGAGACCACCCCACTTTTACTTTATGCCTATGGTTCTTACGGTCACACCGTGGATCCCTCTTTTTCCTCCAGCCGTTTGAGTTTATTGGATCGTGGGTTTGTCTATGCCATCGCCCATATCCGTGGAGGGGAATACCTCGGTAGACATTGGTATGAGGATGGCAAACTCCTAAAAAAGAAAAATACATTTTACGATTTTATTGATTGCTCTCGATTCTTGATTGAAGAAAAATACACATCCGCCCAACATTTGTATGCCAATGGCGGTTCGGCAGGGGGGCTTTTGATGGGTGCAGTGATCAACATGGCACCAGACCTGTATCACGGGGTGATAGCAGACGTTCCTTTTGTGGACGTAGTGACCACGATGCTCGATGATACCATACCTCTGACCACCTCTGAGTATGACGAATGGGGGAATCCCAACGAAAAAACCTATTACGACTATATGCTTTCTTATTCTCCTTATGATCAGGTCAAGCCACAAGATTACCCTCATTTGCTGGTTACCTCTGGTCTTCATGATTCTCAAGTACAATATTTTGAACCCACCAAATGGGTGGCCCGATTGCGATCTATGAAAACCGATCAAAAACTATTGTTTTTGGACACCAATATGAAAGCTGGTCACAGCGGGGCGTCTGGTAGATTTGATAGTCTGAAAGAGTTGGCCAAAAAATTTGCATTCATAATTGACTTGGAGAAGAAATCGTCTTAAAAAAAAAGTGTTATTTTTGCAACGCTAGATGATGGAAAAAAATAAAACCAACAGCGGATTGAAGGTTGAAAAAAACATCCTCTCATTGATCGGAAATACCCCACTGATCCGCCTGGAGAAAATCGTTGAAGGATATAAGGGGTCCTTCTATACCAAATTCGAAGCTTATAACCCCGGACATTCTAATAAAGACAGAATCGCTTTACACATAATAGAAGCAGCCGAACAACAAGGCATTCTTAAACCAGGCGATACCATTATTGAAACCACTTCTGGCAATACTGGTTTTAGTTTGGCAATGGTTTCCTTGATCAAGGGTTATGAGTGTATATTGGCCGTAAGTTCTAAGTCCTCCAAAGACAAAATCGATATGCTACACGCCATGGGTGCCAAGGTCTATGTGTGTCCTGCGAACGTGTCGGCTGAGGATTCAAGATCCTATTATCAAGTGGCCAAAACCCTTCACAACGAAATCAAAGATTCGGTCTATATCAATCAGTATTTCAATAATCTGAACATTGAAGCCCACTACAAAACCACGGGTCCTGAGATCTGGGACCAGACGGGTGGAAAAATCACCCATTTGGTTGCTTGTTCTGGAACTGGTGGTACCATATCTGGCTGTGCCAAATACCTCAAAGAGCAAAACCCTGATATTGAAATCATTGGTGTGGATGCCTATGGGTCAGTTCTCAAAAAATACCACGAGACCCGTGAGCTGGACACCAACGAAATATATCCCTATCGCATTGAGGGATTGGGTAAAAACCTCATCCCCACTGCAACAGATTTTGATTCCATCGACACCTTTATTAAGGTTACGGACGAGGACAGTGCCCACACGGCGCGTGAGGTTACCCGAAAAGAAGGCCTGTTTGTAGGCTATACTTCCGGTGCCGCCATGCAGGCCGTCAAACAACTGAACGCCTCAGGAAAATTCAAAAAACACCATCAGGTCGTCATCATATTTCCCGATCACGGTTCCCGCTATATGAGTAAAATTTACAATGACGATTGGATGAACGATCAAGGATTTTTTGATACCGCCAACCAAGAAGCCCCTAATAAAATCGAATACATTTAACAAAGAAAAGGGAGGGTTTTAATGATGAAGGATTTATTTGATAGGCTCTATGAGAACAAAGGTCCTGTTGGAAAATGGGCCAAACATGCCGAAGGCTATTTTGTGTTTCCCAAGTTAGAGGGACCAATTAGCAACCGCATGTATTTTATGGGGAAGGAAGTCATCACCTGGAGTGTGAACGACTACCTCGGTCTTGCCAATCACCCAGAGGTGAGAAAGGCAGATGCTGAAGCAGCCGCAGAATACGGTTCTGCCTACCCCATGGGGGCCAGAATGATGTCGGGTCATACCGACCTTCACGAACAGTTGGAAAAAGAATTGGCCGAATTTGTCAATAAAGAGTCGGCCTATTTACTCAATTTTGGTTACCAGGGCATTCTCTCCACGATAGATACTTTGGTGGGAAAGGACGATGTGATCGTATATGATGTCGATGCGCATGCCTGTATTGTGGATGGGGTTCGCCTGCATTTGGGCAAGCGATTTACCTATAAACACAATGATGTTGAAAGCTTGGAAAAAAACCTTCAAAGAGCGCAGAGGGTGGCCGAGTTAAGCGGAGGAGGTATTTTGGTGATCTCCGAAGGGGTTTTTGGTATGCGAGGTGAGCAGGGCAAGTTAAAAGAAATTGCCGCCCTCAAAAGCAAATATAAATTCCGATTTTTGGTAGATGACGCCCACGGTTTCGGTACTTTGGGTAAGCATGGCGCTGGAGCGGGTGTTGAGCAGGGCGTTCAGGACGATATCGACGTTTATTTTGCCACTTTTGCCAAGTCCATGGCCTCTACTGGTGCATTTATTGCCGCCGATAAAGAGATCATAGACTATTTACGATACAATATGCGTTCGCAGATGTTTGCAAAGTCCCTGCAGATGCAATTGGTAAAAGGCGCCTTAAAAAGACTGGACATGCTCCGCAATCAGCCCGAGTTCAAAAACAAACTCTGGGAAAATGTCAATGCCCTACAAAACGGACTAAAAGTCAACGGTTTTGATATTGGCAAAACCCAAAGCTGTGTTACCCCAGTTTATTTGAAGGGGAGCATTCCAGAAGCTATGGCATTGGTCAAAGACCTGAGGGAAAACCACGGAATTTTCTGCTCCATAGTAGTGTATCCGGTTATCCCTAAAGGGTTGATCTTATTGCGATTGATCCCAACGGCTTCTCACACTATTGAAGATGTCGATGAAACCATCCAAGCCTTTGCCAGCATTAGGGAGAAATTGGAGAACGGTACCTATAAGAGAATTTCTCAAGCCCTTTTGGAGACGGTCAAGTAATCACATTTTCCGCGATTTTGTGTTCA